>JGI10211J34971_10002130_pt1 | contig 16263 bp, 16 predicted proteins | sample Etolagsediment_FD_34971 | JGI IMG/M metagenome (IMG submission 34971) | reverse complement strand
TTGGAATATCTATCATTTATGTTAAAAGTAATATTTTAATCACAGCAATTTTAATTACAACTGGTACTACTACAACATTAACACTTTATTCATTAATTACAACTTCTGACTTTACTGGTTATACAGAATATTATATAATAGGTATCGTATCAATTATTTTAACTGGAACAATCAACATATTTTTACAAAATTCTGTAGTACAATTATTAATTGCTGGTTTTGGATGTTTACTATTTTCGTTCATTATTATTTATGATGTACAAATGATTGTTGCTCAGAAACATATTAAATATAAGTTTTCTCTTGATGATTCAGTTTTAGCAGCAATGAGTTTATATATTGATACAGTAAATTTATTTATTTATATTTTAGATTTTTTAACATTAACAGGCAGAAATTAATTAAACTTACTTAAAAATGTTAAGAAAATAAATATAAGACACGTATATTAGAAATTTTATAATATTTCTACTTTTGTATTTTATTTTTTATTTGATTTTTATCTGGTCTATCATTAGGATTACGATGAGTTGTACATAATGGAAATTCTCCATTATAATTAGTTGAGATATACATTTCACAACTACAAACCTTGCAATATGCTACAATTTTACCTTGTTCGTTTAATTTCCTGATTCTATTTTTTTTAACAGTTTCTGCTGATAAAATAGGGTTTTTTGTAGTTTTAAAATTTGCATCATTCCAAATTTCTTCTAAAAACTGATCATTATTAATTTTTTCCATATTTAAATAATTTATTAAATTAATTGAAGATACTTTTAAATATGAAAAAAATTGGTAAATTTAAAATAAAAGGAAAAGAAAGAACTATTTATCAAATAAAAAAAAATAAAAAGAATAAATATTATTATCGCTATAGAAATAAAAAAGTATTTATAAAAAAACCTAATGATTATTCCAAGAAGTATTCAAAATATCGTTATAATAAAGGTTCAAAAAGTAAATCATTTGATGTTTACTTAGATAAAAACCCTAAAGACACTATTCCTATTAAATATAAAACACTATCTAATGTTAAATCAACTATTCGAAAACTAGAAAGATTATACAAAAGTGAAAAATATACTCATAAAAGAATATGGCAAGTTGGAATGATTATGTATGTAAGATTACGCGCAATGAAAGGAAAACAAAAACAAAAAGCACTTGCAAAGAGATATTATAAGTTTTTAGGTAAAAGAACAAAAGAAAAAGGTAAAAATAAAGAAGAAACATTTAAAAAACGTAAAAAAATGAAATTTAAAATTAATGATTCAAATTGAAAATAAAAAACAAAATTAAAATAATGTTACCAGTTTGTTACAGTTTGTTACAGTTTGTTAATAATAATAATAAAGTTCTTTAAAATTTAAAACACAATGAATATATTCATAATTTTCTATGTTTAATATCTGTTTTTTATAGTTTAATATTTTTTCTTGTAATGATAAGAATTTAGAAAACATAGAACTTATATTATAAATACTGTTATAATTATAACTATAGAATTTTTTTTGTTTAACAATAATTGGTTGATATTTATCCAGTAGATAAAATAAGTACAATACATGATTAACTAAATAATTTGCATCTGGATGTGTATTTGTTACATAAAGTTGAATTATGTCAGAGTTATTTTGTTCAAAACTATAAAATTCAATTGCGCCAAATAAATAATATATCTGTTGTGGTATCTTAAAATATTTTTTAATAAAGATATCAATTTTATGTAAAATTATTTCTGCAATCTTTTCATTTCTTTTATTTTGAAAATAATCATCTCTACTATAAGTTATAATTTTGTGTTGTAAATCAATCGGTAATGATATTAAATAGTTAATTTTTTTTCTTAACTTATATGCTCTGAACACTTTTTGTATTTTAATAATATATTTGTTGTATAAATTGTTTGCATGAATTGTACAGCATTTTTTATTAAATATATCAAACTTGAAAATATTTTTACACTTTCTTTTTTTTTTTGTTGAGTTGTCAATGATTGAAATTTCACAACGATTACTCATTGTATAAATCAAATCAAAAATTTATACTATATATTATATAAAAATTATTAAGCAATTTAAATTTTGTAATTTTTAGAATTTACTAATTTTCTATAGGTGAGTATATATTTATCATATTGTTTGTGAATCAGTTTCTCGACTATTTAAAAATTATATTCAAAAACGAGAATATTATTTTGTTAACGTAAAACAACCAATATCTGATAAAATTATAAATAATGATTATAAATATACAATGACTATGTATTTTATAATTTATTTTGAAACTTAAAATAATAAAAAAAAAAGAAAGTGACTACAAGATATAATTAAAAATTTTATAAATTTTTTTTAATTAATTCCATTGAATTTAAATTGCTTAACGAAGGTCTCCAATTAAATTTTAATGGAAATCCTTAAATAATAATGTTCTCTTATCGTGTTTTTTCTTTACTTCAAATTTATAATCTAATATTTCTTTTAATTTTTCTGCAATTGTGTCATTTTTTGATAAAAATATAATAAATTCATCAATTGTTAATACTCCATCATTATTTAAGTCTGCTTTATTAAATAAATCTTCTATTTCGGAATAAGTATATAATTTAAGTTTCATTAATATTAATTTAAATTCATTTAAATCTATAAAATTATCATTATTTGTATCTATAAAGCAAAAAAGTTTCAATATGTCTTTTTTAAATTTTTCTTCTATTTGTACTTTTTTAAAGTTTAAAAAAAAATCTATTTCATGATCTTTTAAATTTTCATTATATATTTTATCATATTCATTAAAAGTTATCCATTTATATTTTAATTTAACTATTTTAAAAAAAAAACATTTTCTTTTATTTAAATCATATAAGTTTTTATTTTCATTATAAAATATATTATATAATTCTTTAATTTCATTTAATCTATATAGTGGTACTTTTAGAATTTTTTTGCTTAACATTAATTATTACAAATAATAAAATCACTTAAAAAATAATTTTATATATATATATAAAAATACTAATTATGGAATTTGAAACTATTTCAAATTGTTCAGATAGTTCTGAAAATTCAAATATTTCTTGCTCATCGCGGGAGACTCTTAATAATAGTCTAACGCAATCGGCAATCTTGTATACTGAATTAAATAGAACTGATATTGAAAAAATTATTGGTATGAAACCAATTGATATTACGAAATACAGAAAAGCATTTGTTCATAAAAGTGTTGTTAAAAATGCAAAAGAATCAAATAATTTACCTGAATTTATGAAAGAATCATATGAACGTTTTGAATTTTTAGGTGATTCAGTCCTAAATCTAATTATTGCTAAATATTTATTTAATAAGTTTCCAAATAGTCATGAAGGAAATTTAACAAAAATTAGAACTAAATTAGTCAATGGTAAAACATTATCAATGTTTGCGAATAAATTAGAATTAAGTAAATATTTAATTTTAAATTACAAAGTTGAAAATATTAATGGTAGAAATAATAATAGAATTTTAGAAGATATATTTGAATCTTTAATTTGTTCTATATATTTAGATCTTGGATTTAATTATGCCGAAAAATTTGTTTTAGATTTAATTGATAAATATATTAATTTTGATGAGTTATTAATCGATGATAATTATAAAGACATATTATTAAGATTTTGTCAAAATAAATTTAATACAACACCTAATTATAAAATTACAGAAACATGTGGTCCTCCGCATAATAGAACATTTAAAATATCTTGTTATATACAAGATATAGAATATAAGTATGGTAAAGGAAAGAACAAAAAAGATGCAGAACAAATTTCTGCGAGAGAAACTTTAAAATATTTTAAACAAATAAAACAATAATATAACTTAATTTATAACTTTTAAATAAGCATTTGTAATTAATTTTTCAGCATGTTTAAAATCTTTTCCGTGATCATCATCTCTCCATGTAACATGATTACACATAGTATGAGAAATTTCATGAATAACTAATTTCATTATTTCATCCTTATTATTAAAGACATTATTTTTATTTCTTAAAGTAATAAAAACATGTCTATAACCAGCACGTAATGTTTTATCTTTACCTATTGGTGGTTTATTAGAATTGTATAAATTCCTTGGTTTGTTTATGCCGTAAAAATTTGTTCCTAATTGCATTTCAGATAGTAAATAATTATCAGGATGAATATCACAAAAACAATCAATTAATATCTGGTCATTTTTAGAATATCTAAAATAGTTTATTTTAAAATAAATACATATATTTTCAATTATTAAATTTATAAAATTAAGAATAAGTGCAGCATTGTAATAATCTAAATATTTATTAATTACTTTATAATTTTTTCCTTGAATATTAACGATAGTATAATTAGTATTTTCATTAAAATCCCAAAATTGTTTTTTCATTAAGAATTTGATTTAATAATAATTTTTTTTTTTATTTTAATTAAAACTAATTTCAATACCGAGTGGTGAAGTAAATTTCATTTTTTTCTTATTAGATTTTGGTTTTGGTTTTAGTTTTGGTTTTAAGGTTTTAATTTTTGATTTTAAATTTTTATTGGACTTACCGTACGAATTACCATTATTATCAAATCTTTGTCTTTTAAAATATTGTGCTTGATTAGTATGATCACCTGAAATAGTACGTGTTAATGTCCATGGGTTTTTATCACCAAATGGTTTATTAGAAATTATTGGAATATTTGGAGAATTCGGTACAGGAGGTTTATTATAAATAGGAGGTCCATCCGGTCCTCGTGGTTCATGTTGTCCATAAGGTCCGAAAGGTCCGTAAGGTCCATCTAGCGCACCTTGTCCATAAGGGTCCCCTGGTGCATCTGGTACGTCATATCTGTGTGATTCATTAGATAAAATTTCAGTATTTCCATAATTATTTATACCTTGTGCATTTATATACCAAGGAGAATTTAAACCTCCTGCTAATAGTTTTTGATTATTTAAATTATTTGAAATATATTGTTTAATATTTCCAGATATGTATGAAGTTTTAGGAGATCGTTGTATTGGAATTTGTTCTCTTAAAAAATTTTTTCCAGTTACACGAGATACTCCATTTCCACCAGCAGAATATGTTAAAAATGGGGCAGTTTGATTTACTGGTGCACTAATAAATTTATTTAGTTTTTTAGTTCCAAAATTATTTATATTTAATGGATTCCATATTTTACGATTTAAATAATCATTTTTATATGTTTTAGGAACATTTATTCCAAGATGTTGATTTGCATTTAAATATTGTTTAGTATTACTATCATCAACTAGTATTCTTGGAGGTGGCCAATATTTTCTTTCAGATTTCCATTTTTCAGTTCCTGGTGTTGTTATTCCAAAATTATTACTTTTATTAATATTTTTAATATTTTTAATAGGTAAATCGCTTCTAATTGGTCTTGAGCAAGATGGTTGATAACCTTGTAATATATATTGATTATCAGTAGAATCAAATGGTCTATCCATAACATAACAAGAACTTCCAAAACAATTATTTCTATGTTTTCTAATATTAGTTAAACTACTGATATTTCCATCATTATTGTTTAAATAGTCAATTTTAATATTTGTACCTTTTATTTTAATAGTATCATTTAATTTACCATAATTATTTTTTAATGTATCTAATATTGTAGATGAACCAGTTATAATATGTGAATTTTTATAAGGAAGTCCATTTTTTTTGGGATTTCCTGTAAACGCGATAGGAAATTGTTTTATTCTTGGTTCATTTTTTTTTATTTGTTCAATATCATATTTAGAAACAATAATTAAACATATGTTTAAATTTGGATTTTTTTTAATATAATTAAATAATTCTTTACAGTATTTACAATTTTGAAGCAAATATGTAGTAATCATATTTAATATTATAAATAATACATTATTTTTTTTATTATTTTTTTATAAATAGTAATAATAAGTAATTAATATGGATATAGATTATGATAATTTGTTACAAGAATCAGATGAAGATTTTTTATCTGATATAGAAAGACAAGAAAATGAATCAGAAGAAGAATTTGAAGAAGAACTAGAGGAAGAATCTGAAGAATATGAATTAGAAAGATATGATGTTGTAATAGACCAAAATATTCAAAAATATTTAGATAGTTTAGAAAATAAACTTCAAGAGGGTAAATTAGATGATTATACATTTATGTTAGAAAATTTACTTGTTAAATATAAACAAGCATTAATTTATCGAAGATTTAATATTGATAATAAAATTGATGCAGAAAAAATTGAACGAATTAGAGTTTTAAAAACAGAATTAGAACAAGAATTTATTGATGAAAAAATAGATGAATTTGGATTTAATAGAAAATATTATAATTTATTAGATTTAGAATTAAATTTATTATTAAAATATGAAGATTTTACTCTTAAAAGTAAAAAAATAAAAGATAATGTACCAAAAAGTTTTAATAAAAGTATAGATTCTTTGGTAAAATCAGAAAATAAATATTTAAAAAATGTTGCTAAACAAAGAAATATAGATTGGCCAGAAAAACCAAAAATTAATAGAGGTGAATCAAAAAAACTAAAACTAAAAAAATATTTAACATATCATCTTGAATTAGAAAAAGCATATAATTTAGCAAAAAAATATATACCAGGATATAAAATAAGAACTGTTCAAGAAATTACAAAGGATGATTCAGATATTAGATGGTCTATAGAATATCCAAATATAGTTAAGTTTGAGAAATTATATGAAGATTATTTAACTGAAAAAAATAAAAGATCAGAGAGTAGTTATTCTTTAGATAAACTTAAAATAAAAAAAATTTTATCAGTTCTTAAAAATAAATCTAGGGATGAATTATTAAAATGTATAGAAGAAACAGATGTAGTTAATAAATTATCATATATTGAAAGATTAAAATTAAATACTATTCCAGTTATGAAATTTAGAGAATATCCTGAGTCATATGAAAAATTAAAAGAAATATTAGGAGAAGAAGCAAAATATTATAAAATAACAGAAAAGGACTTATTGAAAGATTTTAATAAAAAATTTTATAATATTACTCCAAATGTAGAATTAAATAATTTACCTTCAACATTTAATCCAGTATTTTTTGTTAAAACGAAAAAAAATATTCATAAAACAGATGTGCCTAGTTTTTTTAATCAACAACAAGAATTAATTAAATCAGAATATAAAATTACACCTTCAAATAAAGGTTATTCATTTTTATTAAAAGCAAATGAGATTCCATTGAATGAGAAAAAACAAACTTATAAAGAATATGTAGAGAAAGGAAATGTAGTAACTATTAGTTTAAAACCTGAATATTTTAAATCAGAAAAAGTATTATCAGGAATTATAAATGAAAAATATTATAATATAATAAAACCTTTACCAGATAACTTATATGAAAGTTTAAAAGAGAAAAAATTACCATCAAATAAAACGGAATTAATAGAAGTTTATGAATTACATGTACCAGTTCCAGATATATCAAAAGATGATAAAATAGTAAAATTAACAAGAAGATATGAAAATTTTGAAGATTATTTGAGAGATTTAGTTCTAATTCTTGAAGTTAATATGTTAGAACTTGAAAATAAAAATATATTAAGAAGTGCAGATATTTTATATGTTAAAATTCAAAAAATTAAAAAATATTTAGAAACTGGAAATGATCCTGAATACGAAATATCAAATAAATATTCACTTGATACATTAATAAAAGAAAATTCAGTAATTAAAAAACAGAGAGAAATGGGAATAAATAAATTACGTGAATATATTTTTGAATTTTATCCAAATAATGAAGAAATTGTTGAAGTATTAGAAAATGATATTTATAATTTTAATAATAAATATTATTTAGAGAATATAGAAAAAATTGTATTTATATTTAATTATTTTAATGATTCATTAGATAATTATATAAATAAACAAATTTCATTTATTGAATTAATAGGACTAGAAATTCCATTAACAAAACCAGAGGATGATTTATTAGAATATTTTACAAATCCAAGTAAAACTTTTAAATATCTATATTCTTGGATGCCTAAAAATGAAATGTATTTGAAATATGAAAAAGAATTAGAAAGTGTAAAATTTGATATAATTAAATTTAAAAAAGAATATGATATATTATCGCAGTTGGAAATAAATGAAATATATAATCAATATCTAGAAACAAAACAATGGGAAAAATCTAAACTAAAATTATTAACAATAGAAATACCTAAAGGTAAAAATCCAATAAGAGTAATGTTAGATTTTTTAAAAAAGGAAAGAAATAAATTGATTTCAAGAAGAATTTATAGAGTTGCAACAATAAATGAAAGAATAAATACAAGAAATATATTTTATAAAATTTTTGTAAGATGTAAATTAGAAAATTTTACAAATAAAGATATAAAAACATTATCAAATAATATAGAAAATATAATATTTTCATATTCAAATGAACCAAATATTTATAATGATTATGTTGAACTTGTTAAAAATACTTATCAACTACTTTGTGATTTAATAACAGAACCAAAGGTTATTATTCCTGTAGTTACAGAATTTATAATAAAAGAAGGTAATATAAGTTATATAAACATTAAAAGATTAAATAATATTTTAAATACATTAGATAGTAAAGATTTTGATGAAATAATTAAACTTATTAAAATGATGAGAGAATCAGAATTAAATGCTTATAGAAATTCATTAACAGAAGAACAAAATATAAATCCAAGTAGTTTTAGACAAAAACTTATCAAAATAATTAATAGTGTTATTGAAGAGAATAAAGAAAAAAAGAAAGAATTAATACAATCTATTGCATTAAATACATATATACCACCTGTTGTTACAAATATTGTTCCAAAAATTCAAAATGGTCCTAATCGACTTTATGTTCCAAAATATTATATAGTGGGAGAAAATGAATATATTTATGGAGGTAACTTTCCAGATTTTATTAATTCTGAAACACAAAATAGAAATTATACAGATGATGATATATATTCATTGGCAGTTTTATTTAAAATTGATTATATAAATTATGATGATTATTATAAAGAAACTGGTCAAGATAAATTAAGTTATATAAAAAAATTATATTATTTATGTATGCAAAAATTGAATAATTATTCTAATAATGAAAAACAAATTATTCCAAAAGATGTAGTATTAAATTATAGTCCTACATTAGTTTCAAAAAAGAAATATATATCATTTATAAATTATACATATAAAAAAAGAATCGGTGTAAAATATCCAGGCGAAGTTTATATTGTATACAAAGATACTGATAATATTAGTTATGCAGTACCATATAAATTTAATGAAAATGGAATACCTGTATATAGTACAAAATTTTTAAATCCAGAAATCAAAAAATTTTATTATATTGAAGGACCTGCAGAATTTGAAGATACGACAGAACAAAATTTTTTATATTCTTCAATGTATATTTTAATAGAATATACAGATAAATATGGAAAAACTAAATTATTTAGAGAGGGTGTTAATATTAGAAATGTTAAAAAAGCGCCAAAAGAAAAATTTGATGCTTGTAATCGATTTACAAATGAATTTGATTGTAATGATATAAATTCATATGGAATAGAAAAAATGAAATGTAGATTTATTAAAGAACAATGTGTATCAGTAAAAGAAAATATAAAAAAACAAGATTATTTATTTGAATTATCAAAGATTAGTTTTAAAAGAAAATTGATAAAACCATACAAAGAAAAATTTAAAGAAGTTACTGATTATAATAAAACTAAATTGTGGAATGATGCACTAAAGAAAGCAAATGAATATATATCACAATTAATAATTATTAAAAAGTTAAATGAGATGGAAATTAAACAAGTTGCATTTGAGCAAAAAACTAAATTATTAGAATATTATAATTTTTTACAACAGTTGGATTTAAAGAAACCTAAATTAGATGCAATTATAGAAGATACTAATTATAGTAATTTAAAACAATTAGTAGATTTTATAATTCCTAAGAAATTACAAGAAACGTCAGAAACACAAGAAACGGAAATAATAGAAGAAAGTCAACAATTAGAAGATATTGCAAATTATACAAGTATTATGTTACCTTATGAAGTTACTAAAAATAAAACATTATCAATAACACAATTAATAGTAGGGAATAAATATTTATTACCAGACAATTCTGTATCTATTTTATTAGAAAAGACTTCCAATTTAATTATATTTGATAATGGAGAAAAATTTAAACCAGGAGAAGTTAACATTAGAGAATATATAATGTCAACATATACAAAAGAAAAATTTTTTAAGATTACAAAAGAAAATTTAAGTTTAATTAAAAATCCTCCAAAATTTTTTAGTTATATTTTATATGAAAAAAAATATTCATTTGAAAATAATAATATATATATTGAAAATAATAGAGTTGAAAGTAAAGACATTCCATTGGATATTTTATATTTAGTACATTTAGAATCTATAAGTAAAAATGATAAATTGGATAAAGATGAAATTTCTACAAATGATATTTATAATACTTTAGGTAAAGTTATGTATTGTTTATATCAAAAGAATGAATATAATTTCTTAGAGTCATTAGATATATTTCCTGCATCAGTAGAAGCAAAAGTTTATGCATTAAAAAATTCAGTTAATTTAATTGAACTTAGTAAAAAAATTAAAGGTAATATTGAATTATCAGATGTAATTAATGAAAAAAATAAAGTATTACCAACTGTTAAGACAATATCTCAAGAAATTATAGCACAATTAGAATATGGTATATTAAATAAAGATTTTAAATTACTCGAAAAATATATTAAAATTGCAAAAAAACAAAAACAAAATGAATCTGAAACAATAAATTTACAAATTATTCAATTAATAGAAGATGCAAATAAATTAATATTAGATAAAGAAAGTATTAAAGAAAAAGATAAAGAAGAAAAATTAACTAAAAAACAATTAAAAGAGTTACAAAAACAAAAAGAAGAAGAACCTAAACAATCTCTACAAATATCTTATGTTGTAACTAAAAGAAAAATCAAAAAACAAGAAGATGATTAAAAATGAACACCTGGAAATAGAGGAGGAGTATTAAAAATTTTATTTTCTCCAGTTTCAGTTTTATAATTTGGTGGATATTTGCATATACCATTTCCAAATAAAGGCGGTAAATATTGTGGTTTAAAAGAGTTTTCTTTAAATTCTTTTGGAATATCTGCCTTAATATTTACAGGTGTACCTTCCCTAAATTCTTCAATATAATTCATACCTGATAAATTAATAGGATGTGCAAATTGATCAAAATTATTATGTGCTATTGTATTAATAAATGAAAAATCTAGTGCTTGATTTGGTATAACATTTAGATTATCTTTAGGTAATTTTTCAAAATCATTAACTAATCCTGTATATTGTATTTCTAATTTATTATTTATTTCAGTAATAAATGCTAAACAACTTGTATAAGATGATCTTAATGGATTACCAAGAACATAAATTATTTTAAATAAGTTAAATTTACTTGGAAGATATTGAAATATTTTATTTTCATTATTAACTTCATAATAATATATTGTTGGATTGCTTACAAAAAAGTATTCATACTTCCATGGACCATTTTCTTGTAAATATTTTTTTTGAGTTATTAATTTATTTAAATTATTATTTAAAAAATTAATTATTAATTCTTGATCCCCAGTGAAATTTTTTTCAGTTAGTATATTATCTGAAATATAGGTTACATTTATTTTTTTAAGTGATAAATCATTTAATAATTGTTTTATCATATTATAATATACATCAGGATTTAATAACTTTCTATTTGCATATTGATAAGTGTATACATCAGAGTTACATGTTGTATTTAATTTATTATTTGTATAAGGAAAAGAACATGAATTTTGTGTTTTAGTACATGGTAAATATCTAACAACTGAAGGAGTAAAATTTTCTGTTTTAATACTATTAAAAAAATCATTGAAATTAGTTATAAAAATTATAATTAATACAGTTAATATTAAAATAAAACATAATGAAGTAAAATTTAAACCACTCATTATTTAATATAAATAAATTTTTTAATAATCAAAAAAATAATTTAATTTTACATTTTTAATAAAAAAAGCGTTCTAAAAAAAAATAATTTAATAAATAAATTATTATAAAATTATGAGTAATATAAATGCGAATATGAATGATGACAAAGATAATCTTATTTTATTTTTTCATGAACAATCAAAAGCATGTCAAAAATTAAAAGAATTTATACCAAAAGAAAAAAAAATACAATTTGTAGATGTTGCAAAAATAAATAATATACCATCTACAATTAAAAGTATTCCTTCACTTGTTATTAATAATAAAGAAATTTTATCTGGTAAAAAGGTATTTGATTATTTTAATAAATCAGATGAAATTGAATATTTAAATTTTTCAGGAAAAAATTCGGGTTTTGCATTTGCCAGTATAAATGATAAAGATTTAAATAATATTGAATCAAATAACATGTTTTCATCTATTGATATGCCATCAATATCGGATGGAGTTCCTAAATGGGAAGAAAATGATTCAAAAGTATCATTAGATATTGATAAATTACAAGCAGAAAGAGATACAATGTTTAAAGCAATACAAAAACAATAATTAAATTAAATTAAATTGCGTTAAAAAAGTGATAAAAATAGTATAATTATGTTTTAATATAATGCAAGGAGCAAACATGGAAGAAATTGTAAAAATGGCACAACAGGTTGCTTCAAATATTGCTAAAAATCAAACTGAACCAATAGATCCTCAAAATATGGATATGGGTAAAGTTATTTCACAAGTTACAGAATCTGTATCAAAAATGATTACTCCTGAAATGATTGAAAAAATGTCTGGTTCAAGTATTAATTCTGTATCTGGTGATAATATAAGTATGAATAAAAATTCAGAAAATATTGTGTCTAAAATTAAGTTTGATAAACCAGTTGGAGAAAAAAGTGAAAAAAGTAAAAAAATGATGAAAAATAATTTATCAAGTAGTTCAATTGAAGAGTTAGATGAATCAGATAATGAGTGTAATCCATTAGCACCAAGAACAAAAGATTTACATTTTACCTTAAATGTAACATTAGAGGAATTATATTCTGGTAAAGTTAAAAAATTAGCAGTTAGAAGAAAAAGATTAATTACAGATGGTAAAAAAAAATCTTTAACAGAAGAAAAGAAAAAAATATCAATTAATATTGAACCTGGTATGTTTGATGAACAAGTTATAACATTTAATAAACAAGCAGATGAAAAAGAAGGTTATGAAACAGGTGATATTGTTATTACATTATGTTGTGCAGAACATGATGAATTTGAAAGAGAAGGTAATAATTTATTGATTGAAAAACAAATATCATTATATGAAGCATATGATTGTCAGATGACAATAACACATTTAGATGGTAGAGAAATAAATATTTCTTCTCCACCTATTAATATATTTGGAGAAGAAATTGAATCATTTAGAAAATTAAAAGGTTTTGGAATGCCAATATATGGGTCAGATAATGAATTTGGAGATTTAATTATTAAGTTCAAACCAGTTATGCCTGATAAATTAACATTAGAACAATTACAAACATTAAAGGAATTATTTCCTAAATTTAATAATAAAAAAGAACTTTCAAAAGAACAAGAATATGAACTAGAAATTGCAACAGAATCAGATTTTGAATATTCTGATTCTGAAGATGAATCCGAATATACTGATTCTGAAGAAGAAGATTCTGAAAATTTAGAATTAGATGAAAATGATGAAGAGGAAATAGAAGAGATAGAAGAAGAAAAACAAAAAAATGTTTCAAAAAAATCACATTCAAGAAAGTAAATGTATTTAAAGAATTATAGTAAAATTTTATTAATATGGACAATAAAATTAATAATAATATTATTAATGGGTGGGAATATTTAACTGATATTAAACCAAATGAACTTGTATTAGAACAAAAATTACAGGATTCATATTTAATGCAATATAATTTATCTTATCATAAATTTTTGAAAAGTTTATGTATTGACAAAGAAAATTTAGATTCAATTGTAGGAAAATTAAAACATACAATTGATACTAAAACACAAAAACCAGTTACAAAATATAGATGTATAATTGATACAAGTGATGAAAATGATATAATTAATAGTGATGATGATTATCCAATTAAATTTTTGAAAAGTAAATTTATCAATTACAAATTTAAGAAACTTAAAACGGATTTAATTACATATTATAAACCATTAGGGTTTTATGTAAAAGGTCCATTTGAATTAACAATTAACAAAAAAATAAATAAATATTTTATTGAATTATGTTGGAATAATGATTAATCTTGATCATTAATTGTGCTTTTATTTGTAGAATTTTCTTGTATTATAGAAGATTTATTATATTTTTCATTTAGTAAAATTCTATATAAATTCATAATTGGCATCATTTTTAAAATCAATTCATTTTCAATTTTATTATTAATATTATTTATATTTTTAATATTATTGATATTATCAATTACTAAGCATATTGAATTTATTAAATTTTTATATTCTTTAATATATTCAATTAGTTTTTCTGCATCATCAATAGATAAATCTTTTATTAAATTTTCATTATTAAAAATTGTATTTATTTTTTCTAAATAAGTTTCATGATGTTTATTTATTATTAATAAAAAATCTTGCTGAAAAGACACCATTAGTAATTTAAGTAATTAATATTATTTATGTTAATTTAACGATTAATATTATAAAAATAATTAATTAAATTATATGATTTTTATAATTTTGTTAATATATTTTATTTTGCTAATTATTATAGAATTTTACTTTATTTGTACTTCTTCATCGTATAAAAAAGAAAATGTAAAAATTGAAGATATTAAAAATTTAGATAAATTAGATATTAAAAAAAATAATTTAGTTAAAATAATATCTGATAATGATGTTGATATTAAAAATTATGTGGGTAAATTTTTATTATATTATGAATATGGATTTTATATAAATTTAGATAATTGGAACTTATTAGAATCAAAAAAATTATATGAATTTAAAGTACCTGTTAATATAAAAATAATTAAAATAAATAACAATATTAGTATTGAATATTTAATTAATTAATAAAAAAAAAAATTAAATTATAATAATGAGTGAATCAACATTAAATTTTAGTTCCTTTATAGTTTCTTATGTAAGTTTATCTGTAATAGCAGGTTTATTTTCATACCGACTTCTAAATTCATTATTAGATAATATTATATTACCATTATTAGATATTACAATACTTCCGGAAACTAAATTTCATAAATTATCAAAAGCATTTGATCATAAAAAAAAACAAATTAATGGTAATATTGAAAAAGAAAATTATATATATATTATTAAACCTGGTTTATTTTTAAAAGAATTAGTAATATGGTGTTTTATGATGTTATTATTATATTTTATTTATATCATAACAAAAAATAAAAAATAAATTAATAAAAATAAAATATAATTAATTTATTAAATGATTGATATCAATAAAAAAAATTTTAATAATCCAGAAAATTTACAACTAAGTAGTTCTTATTCTACAATATCTAACACTTTAAATAATCCATATACAATAAAACCAATTAAATATGGTGATTTTAGTTCTGCTGATCCTGTATTAAATAGTATGTTACCTGGTGTTATTAATTTAGGAAAAGACAATGGTAATGCAAATTATATGAAAGATGTTGTTAATGGAAAAAAAAATTTAAATCCTGGATTAACATCTCCAGGATTTATTGATAATGCGATGGAATGTGTTGGATTAGATTTTGTAAATACTAATCCTGATTATGATAAATTACCTTTTCAAGTATGTTTAAATAAATTTAATACAGAATATCAAATTCCAGAAATTGTATTTAATAATTTAATGAATAATTTACCATATACATTTAGTGCATTATCTCCAATAGAAAAAAAAAAATATTTGACATCTTTACAAAATTTTATTGATACACAATCAAAAAATATAAAGTTTAATACAAATAATACAAATAATACAAATAATACAAATAATACAAATAATTCTGAAAATAAATTTCAAAAATCACAAAATGATATAGAAATTAAAGAATATTTTGGTAATAAAAATGAAGAAAATTCATCAGACTCTGGTTTAAGTTTGTCTGGAATATTAAGTATAGTTTTAATTATTATAATAGTTTTAATTTTTTTACTTTTTATTACAAATAAAAAATAATTTAAAGATTT
>JGI10211J34971_10002129_pt1 | contig 16264 bp, 8 predicted proteins | sample Etolagsediment_FD_34971 | JGI IMG/M metagenome (IMG submission 34971) | reverse complement strand
TAAAACAGTAGTGAATATTCCACTAATCAAGAAAAAATATTCCATTTCAAACTCCTTTTAATCATTGATTGAATATATGAAATAGGAAAAATAAAAATCAAGGAACTTTCTACGGGGTGCAATAACCCATATAGGAGTAGTAGATGAAGAGTTATAAAGAACAGTTAGAAGAACTCAATAATATTTATCTTCAGAATCAGAACTCATTTTCAGAAGAGCAGAAACAGAAGCTCCTGAGAATGAATCAGGTATATGAGCAGAATAAACAGCATTTTGATACAGAGAATGAGGAAACTGGACTTATTCGTGGGGCATTGAATGTCGTAGGGCAGGTNGGTTTAGGTTTCGGTGAGGGTTTCTCAACACTCTCTATGCCTTATTTAGAGCCTCATACAGAGACGCAAAANATAGCAAGGAAGGTAGGTAGCCTCTTGGGTTTTGTCGGCTATCTGCCTAATCCTGCGACTTTAGTGGCGAAGGGGGCATTAAAGATAGGGAGCAAAACTATTGCTTTGAATACTTTTAAGAAATTTGCTAAGAAAAGTACAAAAGGATTGTCAGACGAAGCTATTGAATCAATGATAAAGACTCAATCTGCAAACATTCTTCCTTTTGGGAGTCTTCCTCTTGCAGTTGCTGACAGAGTAACAAAAGCTTTTATGAAAACAGCAGGAGCAAAAAAAGTTGGTTCTGTTATTGCTAAAGGATTTAGTAATCCTCAAGCTAAGTTTTGGCATCAGAAGAATATAAAGGGGATTCTTGAAGCAGGATTTAAACTGGGTACTGCAAGTGCTGTAGCCGAGACAGGATTAAATTTTGGAGAATATGGAGAACGTATTGGTAACGTCCCGCAGGCATTTGTTAGCGGGGCAGTATTTGGTTCTGCATTTAGAGCAATTGGTAATCTTAGTATGATTTCTGAACGACTTGCAGAAAAAGGATTGCCTACACTTTCTGCAAAAGTATTACAAGGCATAGCAGGTTCAGTATTCCAGGGTTTACCTTATACATTGCAGGGGGCTTCTAAACCAGAGCAGGTATATGAATATCTTCTGGGAGCATGGTTCGGTTCACATGAGAGGCCATGGAAGACAATCGAGAAAGTTAAGATTCAGAATGATATTGCAAAACAATATATGAAAATGGATGAAGTTTCTCAGATTCCTTTCCCTGTAGCATTTAATACTCCTGAAGGAAGAGCGGAGTTTAAAAAGAGAGTTGAAAAAGATCCTCAGGCAATGTTTATAGAGCCTTTAAAGAAGGTTTATCCAAAGGATGTGATTGAGGCTATTGAAAAAGAATACGCTGAGATGCTTGATGTATATGGTGTAGAGAAAGCAAGAGAGATGGCTGATCCTGACAATCAATTTCTCTTAGTTGGAGAATACAAAATTGTAGATGAACGTGGTGTTGAATTTGATGTCCCTGTTTTACGGTTAAATCCTGTTTACAATAAAGAGCGTATTAAAAATGGTATAATGTATATAGAGAATGAAGCATTCCCTGAAGGGGCTATTATTGCTGATTTCGGTGCTTTAAGGGTAATGAATAAGAAATGGCATGAAGAAGGATTTAAGAGTACTGAAGAAGGAGTTCCTGATTTACCGAGAAAGATTTTTAAAGATGAAGCAGAAGTACGGGATTTTATATTTGCTCATGAGATGTTTCATAAAAAAGGATATGATGAGAAAACTGCTGTTGCTATGGCATTGACAAATGTCCTTGGGGAGCGTGCTGAGTTTGTAATGAAAAAATATGTTCCTGAGCTTTATAATCTTGAGGGTGTAAAAGACGCTATTGAAGTAGCAAACAGTATTGATGCGATGCCTGAAAAGTTAAGATTCAGGGCTGATACTAACAATATATATGGCCATAAGGTACTTTTAAGAAATGGGAAGAAGGGGTTTATATTCGGTAAAATTGGTAACAACGAATATCATTTTTTGCCAGAGGAGGGTGTAGAGTTTAGCGGTAATGAAATTGTAAATGCAAATCAGTCAAAGAGAATAAAGGTAGAAGAGATTTATAAACTTCTAAAGACAGATATTAAAGGGAAGCATAAAACGAAGAAGGCTGTTGATGATGTAGTAGATGGATTTGATATTTTCAGAGAATTTGATATTAAAATTCATGAAGGTTTTGAAAAAGGAATTGAAAAATCATTAGATCCTAATCTTGATTTCGATCCTTATAAAGCAATAAATAAGATAAAAATTGCGGATAAATATGATGCTATAGAGAAAGCGATTGAAGAGTATAATGACGTGGAGCTTGAGTCGATAAGAAATGCTTTACCTGAAGCAGAAATAGATAAAGCTATAGCAAAATCAATAAATGATGCAATACAGAGATCAATTGATAAGTCGATTGAAGCAGGTGCTGAGAAAGCTGTTAAGGAGCATGCTCAAAATAAAAAGAAGAAAGCATTAGAAAAAAAGGAAACCGTTAAAGAGCCGAACAAAGTTCCACAAAAAAATCCAAGCCCAGAAATAAAAACAAAAATCACATCTATTGAAGAGCTTAAACGTGAAGGTGAATATGAAAAAACAAAAATAGAATTTTCAGATGATATTGGTGATGGAGTAGCTTTAAAAAATCGCAATAAAGGGGAAGTAATATTTATAAATGAAAAATTATTCCGTCAGAAATTCAAAAATAAAGCATGGACAAAACCAAGAATCTTAAAAGATGGAAGCCAAGTAAAACCTTTTAGAAAAGATGCCTTTAAGACTTTTGATGATTTTTTATCATTTGCTCTTATACATGAGAAAACACATGAATTTTTGCATCGTAAAAAAAATGAAACGATAGCTGATTATGAGAACAGAGTAAATGAAGAGGCTTATCAGACATTTTTATATGAAAAGTCAAAGCAATCTTCAATGGATGCCTCTAAAACGCCCATAGAGCCCCGTAGAGGGCCTGTAAATGAAAAAGAGGGTGGTAGTGAGGGTAAAATAGAGAAAGTGCCTGAGAATGAAGTATTTGATTATAAAGTTGGTTCTGATATTAATAAGGAAATAAATGAAGCTGTTAATAATAGTGATTATCTACCCAATGTTCAGCATTATGATAATAGAACAAAAAAGAATATTAACCAGATTAAAGATGTTTACGATATAGTTAAAAAATATGTGTTAAAATATAATATATTAAAAAAAGAGGATATTCCAACTTTTGAAGAAATGATGTTATCTAATGGTGATAAAGGTTCTAATAGTTATAGCAATGTTTTTTCAAACAAAATAAATGAGATTATAAAACAATACAATTCAGAACTATATGAAATCAAAAAAGGGACGAAAAATTATAAGAAAGATAGAAAATGGATAAGTCTTGATAAAAAGATTGAAGGTATGGAATTGGCTTTCAGTTATTTTAATAGATATTTTCCTATGCAAATTGAAAGACTTAAATTAAAACATGGTCTTGTAGAATATCGTAAAATAGTGGAATCAAAAACAGATAAAGCCCCTGAAACGCCCACAGAGCCTCGTAGAGAGCCTTTAAATGAAAAAGAAGGAGTACCAGAACCAGAGGAACAAAATGATTTTACTAAACCCTTTGTAAATAAAAATGATAATTCTGGAAAAGTTAGTATCAGTGTTAAAGTTAAAGAAAAGGAAGGTATTGAAGTAATAACTTTTACAACTAATACAACTGATAAAAATGGAGAAGCAAGAACTCAACCTTATAAATCATATAACACTTTTGAAGAAGCAGTAAATGATTTAAATATAGATTTAGCGCATAAACAAAACGAAACTGCTTTAGAATTTTTAAATACGTTAAAAGAAATAGGTGGAGGTATAAAGGTTAAGGTAAAAGAAATTAGAAATGATAAAAAAGGAAATAGACATGCTGATATAGTAATTAATGGAGAAATTGTTACTTTTAGATTAAAAAATAATACTAAACAAAGAGAGCCTGTACAAACTATTCCCGAATTGCGTCCAGAGGATTTTGAAAATTTAAGAAAAGCAACTCAAATATCAATCGGTTTATATAATAAATTTAGAAATAAGAGTGAAAAGTCAATCCTTGCAAAGTATAAGCAATTACAAGAATACTATGAAAGCTTATATAAAGAAGGTGATATTGGAAGAGAAAAACAGAGACTTGTTGGCTCAGACATAACACATATTGAAATGTTAATGAGGAAAAGAGGAATTGATTTTGGTGAGTCTAAAATAAACAATGATAGGCTTCATGAATTAGAAATTAATATTCATGATTTTATTCACCAATCTTTTTATGATGATAATAATGTTAAAAACTTTAACAATAGACCAAGCGAAGAAGTAATCAGTAAACGTATTTATCCTGATCTTAAAGAATATGAAGAATTAACTGGTAATAAATTATCAGGTATGCCAAAACATATTCAAGATGTCATTAATGAGATTTATGATTCCAAGTCAAAAGCTCCTCAGAAGCCCACAGAGCCTCGTAGAGAGCCTTTAAATGAAAAAGAGGGAGTACCAGAGACTACTGAAGAAGCTTTAGATAATTATTTTAATAAAGAATTTGAAGATGCAAAATTTGTAGATATAAATGGTAAAGAGATTGACAAAAGAGCTTTTAAGATTTGGGGTTTTTACGATGGGAAATTATCTAATCTCGCAATAGAGATATATAATCATAAAGAAAAATTTAATGCACAAGATGGTTTTGACCATACAACTCTGTTTAGATTAGGATGGGAAATTCCTGAGTATGGTAGTCATGGATATAAGCCTGAAAATAAGATAAGCGAAAAAGACTATGACAATATTGTGAAGTTTGAATTCATGGGAGGAAATAAATTAAAAATTACTTATAAACCAGATTTAAATGAAACGGATTTCGTAGGGAATAGAAGATATACAAAAGAAAAAATTCATTCTATTGCCATAAGAGCATTAGCTAATATTACAAGAGAACTTAGTTTGCCTGCAGATACTATAATAATTAATGATACTAATGTAGATATTCCTAAAAATTTAAAATTATATGCGGATAAAATTAGTAAGTATAAAGAAGGAGAGGTAATAGAGGAAAGAAGAAATAAGCTTATATATTATATGACTGTTAGAAAAAGAAATGGGCATACAGTTAAAACAAAAGGGAAAGAAGTAAAATTAGAAGATATTGATTTTTTATTTAATGCTATAATAAAGACAAAAGATGGTTTTAGAAACGTTCTCGAAAATGCAGAAAAAATTAGAATTAATTTTATAGATGAGAATAAAACAGAAGCAGAATTTTCTATTCGATATAAAGATAATAATGAAATAGAAACATTTTCATTAAAAAGAAATAATAAATTTGAGAAAGATATTGAAGATAGAGTATTTAAAAGTAAAAAAACTCAGGGATATGGTGAAAGTGAATCGAAAAGCTACGAAGATATTCCTTTTTTAGAGGGTCAAAAGAAAGTTAGAGGATACAAAGAAAAAATTATTGTACAGAAAGGTAGTACACATGAAAAGTTGAATAAGGTTTATGGGGAAAACATAAAAATAGAAGGTATTGATGATTTTAATTTTTTTATTTACAGAGATGGAAAAAAAGTATTTGTAATAGAGGAAAGCACTGGGAGATCTGTTGCTTCTGGAAGTTCGATTAAAGAAGTTACTGGAAAAGCTATAGAACTTTTACAAAATACTCCTGACATAAAAAGTCTAATAAATAAGTTCTCTGCAGTAAAAGAGATATTAGATAAGTATTATGCTAAAACGCCCATAAAGCCTCGTAGCGAGGTTTTAAACGAGAAAGAGAGTGGTAGTAAGGGTGAAGACAATAGCGTTGAGAAAGCGAGAAAAAGGCTTCAAAAGGATTTGGAAGATAAAAAAATAAGCGAAGAAGAGATAAAGAAAAAAGTTAATCCAGACAAAGTTCAAGAAATCTATGATAAAATACAGGAAAACTTGTCGGAATTAGAGGCATTAGAAAAAGTAAGACCAAAGACAAATGATGAAAGATTGGAACTTCGTAGAAAAAGAGAAGAAATTGAAAGAGAAACAACGTATTTAAAAGGAGTTATTAATTTTTTACCGAATATAGATTCAGTAAAAACAGATCACAGAAAAATTAGTAAAATTGCTAACTTTTTAATGCGTGCATATCCTGAAGAATTAAAACGTGGCTTGGATTTATCGCTGGAAGAATCTATTGCATTTGTCAATAATTTCGGGGAAAAAGGTGGTAGTAAAGGTAAAGAAAAAACACTACTTAAAAAAGTTATATCAGGAGGACAGCAAGGAGGTGATTTAGGGGGTTTAGAAGGAGCAAAAGAGGCTGGTATTGAAACTGGTGGCACTGCCCCACCTAAATATATTAGCGGAAATAAGTCACAAGAAAAACTTTTAAAAAGTTATGGTCTTGTAGAGGGAGAAGCAGATCCTACAACTATGTAAAAAGAACAAAAAAGAATGTAGATGATGCTGATGGTACTGTGGCTGTGCTATGGGGTAAAAGTGTTGGAACAGCAAAAACAATTGGATATGCACAGACAGGGAAATGGCAGTATGGTGATGGGAACACAAAGTCTGATGGATATAAACCTGTATATGTAGTGAAAACAAAAGACATAGCGTCAGAAGCAAAAGCATTAGCTGATTTTATTATTAAAAATAATATTAGTATTTTGAATGTTGCAGGGCATAGAGAGTCGAGTCAAAAAGGTATTTCTGAATTTACAAAGCGGTTAATTTTAGAAACAAATAAAATAATTGAAAATAAAGGTGGAAATGGTAGTAAGAGCAATGAAAATGTCACAAAAGGAAAAGGTTCTTTTGTAAGTAGGAATAAAGCTGATCGTGGTCGTGTTCTTACTGCTGAAGAAAAGAAAAAGAAGATTGATGAAATCAATAAAGAGATTGCTAAAAGTTTAGAACCTGATTTAACTCAAGAAGTGCCGAAGATAGAAGAGAATCTAAAATCAGATATAGAGCAGGCTGAAACAGCCAAAAGAGTAGAACCTAATACTGAAAAACGAATTGAAAATCCTACTCCTGATACAAATACACGTATGGAAGAAAATCAGAATACTGCTGAATTTGGTGTCATTAAAGAAAATGCAGTTGCAAATATTTTTAAACGGATTGAACGTCCTAAAACTGAAATAGAAGAAAAACTTTCCGAGTCTTTGAATGAATTTATAGGCAAGCTTGAAGAGAAGCAGGCCGTAGATTATGCTCTAAGAGATTTTAAAGCCATTATGAGCGATCAAATGAATCAGGAGGGTCTAACCCTACCTGAGATAAAAGAACGCTATAACGAGCTTTATGAGAGTTTTAAAAAGGATAATAAAGAAGACTATCAAAAGAAAGTAGAAGAACTCAAGCTCTCAAAGGAACAGCAGAAGATTTTAACTGATACTTTTACTGACCCTAAGTTTGCTTACACATTAAACAGTCTTCAAGAAGTGAATAAACTTGTTTTTGAAAATGAATCTATTGTTCAGAAAAAAGATTTCTTTGTTAATAACCGTCTGACAAAAATTTTAGAACGTGATGGATTACTCGATGATGTGATTATTATTGAGAAGAAAACTCTTAATAAAATCAATAATATTATAAAAGATCACCCTCAATATAAGGATTATCATTTTTATACTATCTCAAAAATGCTTTCAATGATGGATAAAGCTAAATCAAAAGCATTTGAAGAGGCCTTTCCGAATACAAATGAATATCTCGATCTCGGTCCGATAAGCGGAAAAATGGATGTCCTCATAAAAATTCCTGAAGGCGAAGGAACACTCGCTCAAAGGCGGCAGAAGTTTTATGAGGAAATTATTGATAAAACGCTTGGTAAAGAATATATAGAAGAAGTAAAGGATTCTCCAGAAAAAGCTGTAAAATATCTTGGACAGTTTATCACTCCTACTTATTCCCTCGGCACAAAAGGTAAATACAAATATATTGTTATTGAAGATGAAGCATTAAATGATTTCGGTTGGCGGGTTACTCAGGAAGACATATCAGAAGATTCTCTTTATTATGAAATTATGAAGAATAATCCTGATAAATCTATGATTGACGGAAGTATGTATGGAAATGATAAATTCTTTACTGAAAAACTTTCATATTTTAATGTGAATTTAGGTTCAGTCAAGCCGTCAATTACTCAGGCAGATAATAATGGTCATTTTGTGGGAAAAGGACAGGTTAACTATTCTAAGGATATAAATGAATTTCTTGAAAGACATAACTTGAATGATGAACCAGTTATCGTCATTTTCGGTACTTCTGCAAAGGTCAATAACATGGGTATTGAATCCATAAAAATATCTGCCAATGATATTATTGGCAAGAAAGATTTTGGTGATATATCAAAACATGTTGGCGAATTGAAGGATGATAGTTTCGGATTTATAAAGGAAGCTCATGCTATAGGTAATTCCGCATTGACAAATCAGATACTCGATACTTATACGGAAAATTATAATGCTCAGGAATATGTATCTGATTTTGTCGCTCCTCAAGTAAAGCGTCTTAAAGAGCTTAAAGATTCTATTAGAGACCCTGAAAAGCTCGCTAAGGAAATACTCAAAGAACGGAATATCGACATTGAGACAAAGGATATGGAAGGTGCAGGTGGTGATGAACTTGCAACTGAATATGCTATAGAACTTCTTAATGGTGCGCATCCCTTCTCTCCATTTATGCAAAGCAGAACAGATGTGATGATGAAAAAGTTTTATCAGAAAGCTGTAAAACCTACAGACCCTGATATTACTTATGTAGCAATCCGTGGAGACCTTAGAGGTAAAATAAAAAAAGATAGACTCCAGGAACGTAAGATAGTTAATAAAGATCAACCTGATATGCACGTGACTCCATCTGAAGCAAAACTTGGAAGTATTTTCTTTAATAAAGAATATGATGCTTCAAGGCTCTGGGTGTATGACAAGATAAATAAGAAATATATTAAACTTATCGACACAGATACTTCGCTTGGAAAAAAACTAACTAATAAAGAAAATTCTAAAGTTCGATATAAGCTTGGTGATATTATTTCTCTTGTGAATAATAACCAATATCAGGTTGTTTTATCTATACAGCGATCTCCTAAACAAAAGCCAATTGACAGTATTATTATTGCTCCTAAAAGCCGTTTTCTCACAAAAGAAGATGGGGAAATTGTAGAGCTTGCTACGCTTGATGCCTCTCTTGCCGCTGAATCTGATTGGGATGGGGATGCGATCAGTATGAATCCTTATCTTAATGCAGGATTTATCAAAGAGGCTACTCAGAATATCTTTTTAAATGGAAAGCTTAGAACTTCTCAGACAACTATCAAGAAACAGGACTATAATGAACTTAAAAAACGTGTAACTGGAAGTGATGAACCGTTTAATATTATGAATTATGATGATTATATGCTGATTGTAAAAAATTCAGCTATCGGTGCAGGTGCTGTTGGTATGACGGTTAATACTAAATCAAATGTTAATTCAGCTTTTAATTCAGGAGTAAGCTTTACTCTCAGTCGAAAAGATGGAAGTCTGATGGATGTAAAACTTCCCAGATTTAAAAATAAAAAAGATATGGAAACGATTAATAAAGTGGAAGATGCTTTTTCTTTTTACACTCAGACAGCAGTTGATAACCTGAAAGCTGAAATTCCTGAATTCTGGTATCGTGCTTATCGTAATGTTGTTTACATGAAACTTTTAAGAGGAATTGATCCGAATAAAGAGGCGTTACCTACATTCGATGATTTTGTTATGTACTGGAGTCTTTCACCTTTTCAGAATGCTACACGTGGGTTAAAAGCGGAAAACTTTGATGATGCTTCAACTTCTCATCTTGAAAATCTTTCAGAAGCAATGATATTCCATAAAGCAATGCAGGGTGGTGTTGAAGACTTTAATATTGCTATAGGAATTAAAGCTTATATGGATTATATGTCAAAGATATCTAAAGGAAATGAAAAAGACCCCGTGATTAATATGCTAAAAGAAGAATGGGATAAGCTTGAAAAAAGAACGATTCGTATTGCTGACATGGAAGATAAGATGTTTTGGCATAAACAGATGCTTATGAATGGGTCTCATAAGCCTCGTAATACCAAAGATAATGGATGGGATGTAAAATTCGGTTTGCATAATAAAGTGATAGAAATCCCTGTATTTAATTTTACAAAAAAGTCATACCATGATATGATGAATGCTCCGAAAATGCAGATGATGACAGAGCTTGTTGGGAGCCAATATAATCAGGATGCAGTAAATAATATTCTTTATCCTTCCCTCCTTTTGCCGAATAAAAATATTTTTGATAATGCAAAAGCTGAACGGCATGGTGTACTAAGAGAATATGAAGCTGAAGTAGGTCGTGCTTCTGCAATTTTAAACAATAATGCTTTAGCAAGAATGCTTGAGGCTGTCTTCCCCGATTTGCGATATACAAAAGAAACTGGGAAAGGACCAAATATAGGAAAACTTCGCAATAAAGAATTTTATGATATGTATGAGATGATCAAGAAAGCGAAGACAAAAGACGGAAAACCGTTAATGACTCCAGAGCAAATTGATGTAATGAATAATATTCTTATTGCAAATATGGCACTTAGAACAATGAAAAGAATTCCAAAATATGAAGTATCTGAAGCCAAAGCTGAAAAATTATATGATAAATATATGCTGGAATTTAAATCTTTTATTAACTCTCTTATGCCAAGGAGTGAAAGCAAGGAAACTGTAGATTTACTGATAGATATTATTAATAAAAAACGATACAATGAAGCTGATACAATTGAGCAATGGATGCAGGAAGCTTATGTGAGATTATTTAATGAAGTTCCGGAAGCAGGATTGGCAATGCTTTATTCACGCCCGATGGTAAACAAAAAAAATCCTACAGTAATTAATGCAGACTCAAACACACTTAACTTCTATCAAGCTCCTCATAAGCTTTTTGACGTGGTTCCTGATGAATACCGAAAAGCTTATCATACTTATTTTAATGATGTAGTGAAAGATTTTTACGGAAGTAAACAAGACAAAGGTATTGCAGGTGCTAAACAGTTAAAGTTTAATATGAATGGTCATCATTTTCCATACAAGATGGATGAAAAGTACTATACACCCATTGCGACTTCTACTACAGCTGGAAGACCGTTAAAAGAATATCAGATCGAATATCTTAATAATTTTTTCCGTGATGAGCCTCATCTTAAAAATAAATTTCATGGTATCTTGGAATGGATATTCGGGCGGCCTTATATACAGAATGATGCTGAGTTTTCTCATTTTATAAACGTAATGGAAAATCATCGCAATGGTTCTCCGTTCCTTGGTCTTGTCCAGAAGTTTAAAGGTATGGGAGCAATAGAAAGAGTATTTAAAAGCTTTGATACGACATGGGAGAGGCCATATAAGGACAATATCCTTAATACTATAGTAGCACCTACCTCTACAGGTGGAGGACTTCAGGCTATATTTAATGGGTCTAAGATAGAACAAGATAAAGAGAAGCGTGTATATATCCGTCTTGTAGAAGCTATTTTTGGTAATTTTGGTAAGAATATGGATGATAAACTTATTGATTTATATGGTAGAGAGGAAGGTGGTCATCCGCTTTTAAATATCAATGAAAAGAACAATATTTCTGCATTAAAGGAAATTGCTGAAAACAAAGCAGGTAATCGGGAAGTTCTCTTAGATGTTGCTTCTCGCAAATATGAATATGATACTTATGTAAAATATGCAAAGAATAATGCTCATAATAAAGAGGTATTAAGACAGAGAACTGAGCGTTGGGAAGAAGTACAGAAGGATTATGATTTATTAGGTTCAAGTGAAAAGATGTATGTTGATTATGTAAATCGCCACATGAAAAAGTTTTTTTCTCTTGTTCGCAATAATCATATTATTGCTTCAAAGCAGAATAAGTATTCTGTTGATAGGATGACTCAAAAAGTAAGAATTTATCAATTGCAACAGCTTTTAAGGAGAATTGATGATTCAATTAAAGAAAGTAAGTATACAGAAGGCGATGAAGCTTTTGATGCTTTATTAGATAAAAAGAAAAGTACTGAGAAGCTTTTAAATAAACTTGAAAAAGCGGAGCATGCTGGAAAGATTGCGTTTCCTACTGGATATGAAGAGGGTTATTTCCATCATTCATGGATTGATCGTCAATCGTTCATTAATGCAGTAGATAAAAAAATAGCTGAAACAAAAGACCGTAAAGTGATTGAAAAACTGGAAAAGCTCAAAGAAGATTATCATGAATACAAGGAACAGGATTCTTATAATGAGCTTCTAAGAGACCCGATACATGCTTTAGGAGAAGATTATAACCTTTTTCGCTTTAATCCAGCTGTTATGTCAAGAGAGTTTAATTTGGATGGATATGACACTTATATTCCTCGTGTAATGCTTAAATATGTTGATAATGTTATTCATCAGTCTGTTACTATGGANGCAGGATATAATGCAAGGCTTCTTCTTGATAAGAATATGAGTANAATGAGAAGCAAGTTTAAGAATGAAACACATCAGGTTGATCGTATAGAAGAATTTTTTCATACTTATATTATGGACAATTTAGGTTATATCACAAAGAACACTAAGCTTGCAACTCCTTTATCTATGTTGAGATACAGAATTGACCAATACAAAGGAATTGATAAGCCTTTAGAGAATTATGAATATGATTGGATTTCTGATAATTTTCTTGTGAACAAGATAAATTCTTGGTTAGAAAAGAAGGGTTATGAAATGCGTTATGGTGATGANGCTATGGTTGCATTATCGAATTTAGAAGCTAAATACGAGATGATGTCACTTCTTACTTATCCTAAAACTGNTNTTACAAATTATTTAGGNGGTACGATAAATAATTTATCAATGGGTNGTTTTAAACGTTGGANAGAAGGTTTGACTCGCATGAAAACTGATGAATTTAAAAAGCGAATTGAACTTGAAGGTATTGAACCCGACTTCCTTACTCATGAATTAAATCTTATTGTTGATCCTATAAAGACAGATTATCCTGTACTTTATGAATCGGTGAAGATGATTCTTAAAAGTAAAAAACTAACACCCTCTGATAAATTTAAACAGATTAGAACTGAGATGAAAAAGCAGGGTGTTCCTGATAATCTTATTGGTAAAGCAGGAGAGATATTTATGCGTAAGCCTGAGACATTTTTACGTCAGCATGCTTTCGCTATTGGGGAGATTATGGCAGAAGAAATGGGTTTGACAGGTAGAGATATAACGAACCATGCCCGTAAATTTGTAGAGCAGACACAATTTCTATATCATAATGCTTCACGTGGTGAATTTAATAGAACTTCAGTGGGTAAGATACTAACTCGTTTTCAGCATTATATGTATCAGACAATCGGATTAAATAGAAATCTAAATGAGGCATTATTCACCTTTAAATACAAGAAAAATTCAGAAGAAGTTGCACAGGCTCGCAGGTGGTATGGAGCTATGGCAATTATGACAGTATTATCAGCAATACTTCCTTATTCGATATTTGAAACAGGATTGCCTCCGCACATGGAAGCAATGAAGGATTTATCTGAAATGGTATTTGGTGATGAAGATAGTCGTAAAAAAGCTTTTTATGGAACGTATGGATTGAATTATCTTTCTGCTCCGATGACTTCAAGATTAATACTCAGACCATTTCTTACAATTGCAAATAAGGATTATGATGATTTTATTGACAGAGAGATATGGGGATATTTCCCTTTTGGTAGATTAGCCCGTGGTGTAAAAAAATCGGTTGAGAATCCTTATTATGCTTTTGATAGATTATTTGGCATTCCTTCAGCGGGAATACAGACTTATCGAAGAGAAAAAGAACGATTTGAATACGAAATGCCTAAGGGTGTGAGTCCTAATTAAGAATCTTTTTTTCTTTTTGGAAAATATTGACATATTCTCTATCTACAGTGATTCCTAATTGAGTTTTATCAAGTTTTTTTATTTCTGGACTTTGTTCAATAATTCCTTCTGCTGTTTCAATTGTTTCGTCTAAACCGTTTTCTTTTAATAAATCAAGTAACTGTTCTGCTGTCATTGTGTCTCCGTGTATTGTTGTAAAAGTTAAGTTAATTGTTTTCCAGTAAAAACAGCAAGAGTTTTTAATAAAACTGGATATTTACTGTACAGCATATCTAAGTCAAATAGTATCAATAATATTCGCTTGAATGGCATTCAAGAGGTCAGCGGTTCGATCCCGCTATTCTCCACTCCTTAGGATAATATTAACAAGGGCTTAAAGAGAATAATTAAATTCTAATCAAGCCCTTGTCTTCCTGCAATTATTGTCTATTTGTAATCAAAAATACGGTACTTTTACTGTACTTTCTGTGATATTAACATCTTGCATCGCCCCAGAACTGCCATACCCCCTGTTCTCCGCCCAGATGATAAATTCTTGCGACAGTATCAGAACCTGATTCCAGTACTTTTTCGATGGCAACTCGATGCCTCACCCCTCGTTTCTTTGTCATTTCTTTCGCTACTTTAATTGCTTCAGTTTGTGTTTTAGAGTAAATATCGGAGTGCATATTTGACTCCACAATATATCGTGTAACCCATTTTCTCGGCCCTTTTTGTGAATACATTATTGTTTTTATTTTTCCTTCTTTCGGTTTCCTTATACATTTAGAATGTATTTCGTCAGCTGAGTTGATGTCACCAGAATATCCATCCTGATACCCATTTAATTCTCTGGCTTCATCTTTAGCATTTTTAAGAGCTTCACTTTCAGTCATTCCATAGCCTATACATTTGAAACTTACTTTTCCCATGTCATTTCCTTTCAATTAATTTGAAAATTGTGCCTCTCCAGTTACAAGTTCAAGTTCAAAGTCACCGTTGTAATAATTACAATGATGTTCTACAGCAGAATCGTACTTTTTAATTTTCGTGCCGTAAGCTTCATTGACTATCTCGATATATTTTCTTTCAGCATCCTTCCAATCATGGAAGGCTTCAAACTCGATAGTTGAGGGTCCAGCATTCTGGATTTTTATAACTGCATGAACTAACATTTTTTTTCCTTTTGTTTAGTGTAATTCACCATGATCTGCATACGAATAATACCCAGTCCTTGTTACGACTATATGGTCGAGAAGATTTATTCCCAGTAACTTTCCACCTTTAACCAGCTTTCTTGTAATATTATTGTCAGCGGGAGAAGGAGTTATTTGCCCTGATGGATGGTTGTGGGAAATAATCATACTTGATGCTCCCGCCTTGAGGCCGATACCAAATATGATTCTTGGATCGACAACACTTGAGGAGATGCCGCCTTGTGAGACTCTGAACCATCCCAGTGTTTGGTTACTGGTATCAAAATAAAGAACCACAAGTTCTTCAATAAGGTCAAATGTATCATCATTGAAGAAGTCTTTCATTATTTCATAGCAATCCTTGCTATTTGTTATTTTTTTCTTAATTGTATTGTTATTTTTGTATCGTATCTCAATTTCTGGAATTTGATAATGATACATAACGCCCTCCTTTTTATTTATTTTTTGGATTCCTAAAGAAAAGGGGCTATAAAAGCCCCTTCCCTTTGTATTTGTTATTTGCTATTCACTTATGCAACGCAGGAACTCTGTATCTCACTTTTTCCACTTCTAATTCTGTCTTCAATATTGAGATAATGGAAAGTAAATTAGAAACTTCATCTTTACTGAAAACACCATTGTTTATCATTTTCTTGTGCATTTTTACAATAAATTCATTTAAATCGTAATCTTCTGTTTCCTCAGTTTCAAATACTTCACAATGTTCCTTACATGAAGAGCATATTGGATCTCCGTTATCATATAGCAGTTCAGCTCCGCAACAATCTGATTCTCTCATTTTTTCTCCTTATAACGCATAAGGAGCATATTTCTATGCTCCCTACACTCAGCTATGCCTTTTTGGTTTCTATGCCTTAAAAGCGATTATTTGATTCTCATCTAAAATCAAATATTCTTTTTTTTCATCTACAACGTAATGTCCCAAATTAAGCGGGAATATAACATCCATCCCTACTTCTAATTTTTTCACATCACATCCTATTTTTCTGATGATAAATTGAAATGATGCGTTATCTTTTTTTGCTGTGTCTGGCATAATCAGATTACTTGTTTTTGTTTCAATCGGCTCTACAAGTATATTTGTTCTTGTAGGTGTGATTTCAGTTTTCTTTTCCATCATTTTTCCTTTACTTGTTTTTAGTTTTTTGCGACTGTTTAAATTCTTCCATCATTCCTCCTCCTCTTCAAAGTATGATACTTTTATTTTTAC
>JGI10211J34971_10002126_pt1 | contig 16271 bp, 21 predicted proteins | sample Etolagsediment_FD_34971 | JGI IMG/M metagenome (IMG submission 34971) | reverse complement strand
TTTGTTATTTAAAAAATATTAATATATGATTAAAGAAAAAAGTATGAGTGATTTTGGTGAATTGCTTTACGATGTTTTGTACACTGAAAAAAGTAAAAACAAAAAGGTATTTAGTAAATTAAAAAATTTAATTCTAATTGAAAAAAAATTTAATTTTACAAAAGATGAATTTATTAATTATTGGTTTTTTGACGAAGAGTTATTTCCATGTAAACAAAAAGTTGATTTTGATGAAATTGAAGATTTTGTATATAGTTTTTATGAAGATAGTTATGATGCTGTAACATTTAGGTCTAGTGATAATAATACTATCAATTTATTAAATGATAGGATAACAGATTTTCATGAAATGTTAGATAATATATGGGGAGTTGATAATTGCGTTTCTAAACTTAAATAATTAAAACCGATTGAAATATGAATGATAATAATACACAACCATTCTGGTCTGTAAATCAAAATGGTAAAATTGATTTGAATAATTATCTTTTCAAAAAGTTTCTTGAAGCAAATGACTATTTTAAAAATAAACCAAACTCAAACAGTTCATTTAATATAATAAAGAAAAATGATATTTTTTTAGAGATTAAAGATGAAACTGATTTAAAAGATTTTATACTTAATTACATAGAAGAAAATGATTTAGGAGTAGGGGTTTATAATTTAATGTCTGGAAATCTTAAATACTTTAAGCGTGATTTTCTGTCAATGATTAAATCTAAGGACATAGAGATAATGAAAGATACTAAAGATGATGCTTTCTTTTTTTATAATAATTGCATTGTTAACGTAAAGAAAAATGAAAAGAAAATAATTAACTATAAAGATGTAAATATTTCAATATGGAAAGACCAGGTTATTAATAGAGATTTTATTGAAGCAGATCATCATGAAAGTCAGTTTAGGACATTTATATGGAAAGTAAGTGGTGAGAATGTTGAACGTTACAATACCATGCAATCGGTTTTAGGTTACTTACTACATTCATATAAGACTAATTCTAATAATAGAGCTATTATATTTAATGATGAAATGATAAGCGACAACCCTAATGGTAGAAGTGGAAAGGGTTTAATTTGGAACGCACTTAAACAACTTAAAAAAGTTCAATCATTAGATGGTAAAACATTTACTTTTAATAAATCTTTTCCTTATCAAAACGTTTCAACTGATTGTCAAATATTAGTATTTGATGATGTTGAGAGAAACTTTCATTTTGAGAGTCTTTTTTCTGTAATTACTGAGGGTATAAATATAGAGTACAAGGGTAAAGATGCAATAAGATTATCAGTAGAAGAAAGTCCTAAAATAATAATAACAACTAACTACACTATTAAGGGTGATGGTGGCTCTCATGATGCTAGAAAGTTTGAGGTTGAAATGTCAACTTTCTTTAATGCAGATTATACTCCAGAAATGTTTTTTGGTAATAAATTATTTAATGACTGGGACGACAATGAGTGGGCTAGGTTTGATAATTATATGATGGAATGTTTGAAGAAATATTTAAACAGTGGATTGGTAAAATCAAATACTAAAAATTTAGAAGTTAGAAAATTAATTGATAAAATAGGTCATGAACTTCATACTTTTATAGAGTCAATAAAAAGGGATGAATGGATTAATATAAAAGCTATTTACGATAATTTTTTAGATTCTTATCCTGAGTTAAGAAAATGGTATAAACAAAATAGTTTAACTATTGGTTTAAAATCATATTGTAAACATTATAACATTGATTATAAAACATCTACAGCTGGTGGGGTTACAAAGATATTTATTGATAGTGGTAAACAAACAGATTCAGAAGATGATATTTGGGATGAAATACAAAAAGGTTTAAAATGAAAAAATATACATTAGAAGAAGTAAGAGCTTTAAAAGGTTTACCTAATGGAATTTTACAAACTAAATTTGGTGAAATTGATAATGCTTTAGCATCAAGTTATCTTAACAAGTTAATTGTTAGAACTCAAGTGAGGTCTATTAAAGAAAAAAAAGACTATCCTATTATTTCTGAGTTTATTTTTATTCAAGAGCAAATGGAACAAATGGAGTTTACAATAATGAAGTTAAAACAAGAAAATGAAACTTTAAACATGAAAATAAAATATTTAACAAATGAATAAAGAATTACGTTCGTACCAAATAGATTTATCTGAAAAAGCAGTTAAGATATTAAGAAGTAAAAAAATTGTTTATTTGTCGATGGAAGTTAGAACAGGTAAAACTTTAACTTCTTTAGAAATTGCTAAATTATATAATGCTAAAAAGGTTTTGTTTTTAACAAAGAAAAAAGCAATATCTAGTATTTTAGATGATTATAATAATTTTGGTTATAACAATGAATTTGAATTAATAGTTATTAATGATGAGTCAATGAGTAAAGTTATTGGTAAATTTGATTTAATCATTCATGATGAACATCATAGGTTTGGTGCTTTTCCAAAACCAGGCAAATACACTAAAGAATTTGCTCAAAGATTTTATAAATTACCAATGATATTTTTATCAGGAACTCCAACACCTGAGTCATTTTCTCAGATTTATCATCAGTTTTGGGTATCAGATTATACCCCATTTGCTGAAATAAATTTTTATAAATGGGCTTCTAATTATGTTAATGTAAAGCAAAAAAGAGTTTCTTATGGTTTATTTAATGATTATTCAGATGCAAACGTTGAATTAATTAATGAAAAAATAAAAGATTATCTAATAACATTCACGCAAAAAGAAGCTGGTTTTGAAACTGAAGTAAAAGAAAATATTTTACACTGTGAAATGAAACCTTTAACATATCAATTAATAAATAGACTTTCAAAAGATTTAGTAATAGAGGGTAAAGACGAAACAATTTTAGGAGATACAGCTGTTAAATTAATGAGTAAATTTCATCAAATGTATTCTGGAACTATTAAATTTGAATCAGGCAATACAATGATAATTGATGATAGCAAAGCTTTATTTATTAAAGAAAAATTTAAAAATAATAAGATAGCTATTTTCTACAAATTTAAAGCTGAATTAGAGTTATTACAGCAAACATTTAAGGATGAATTAACTACCGATTTAGATGAGTTTAACAATACAGATAAATCAATTGCTTATCAAATTATTTCTGGTCGTGAGGGAGTTAATTTAAGTAAAGCTAAATATTTAATATATTTTAACATAGATTTTTCAGCAACATCTTATTTTCAAAGTAGGGATAGATTAACAACGAAAGATAGATTAAGCAATGATGTATTTTGGATATTTTCAAAAGGTGGTATAGAAGATAACATTTATAAAGTTGTAAAAAATAAGAAAAAATATACAAGTAACTATTTTAAAAAAGACTATGCTCGAATCAGTTATTCAAAGTAAAATAATAAGTGAAGCCAAAAAGAATGGTTATTTAGTGCTTAAAGTTGTAAAGTGTAATATAAATGGTTATCCTGACATTACTTTATTTAAAGATAATTTAACTATATTTGTAGAAGTTAAAAACGAAAAAGGAGTTCAAAGCGAAATTCAAAAGTATGTTCAAAAACAACTTGAAAAGCAAGGATTCAAATATTATCTAGTTAGGTCGCTAGAAGAATTTAAACATATATTTTTAAAAGATGAGTGAACAATACAAAGCACCAAAGCACTACGACAATTCAAGCGGAAGCCTTTATCTATTTGCAGAACAACAAAAACTTAATGCGTGGGAATTTGATTGCATAAAAAGGATTGTAAGGTCAAGAAAAAAAGGTAATTTTATCGAGGACATAAACAAAACTATTCACGTTTTAGAACTGTACAAAAAAGAATATGAAGAAAAAAAAATCAATAATTGAAACAATAAACAAACTTTGTGATAAACATAACCTTAGCCACGAAGTAAAAGAGGATATAATTAAGCTATCAAAGAAATCATATACTCAAGGTTCTCACGATATGTTTAATGTTTTAAAAATACAAAATTAATTATTATGAGTCAAAAAAAATACACAATAATATTATTAAGCTTCTTAGCGTTCTTAGTTAGCTTAGTAATTTTTTTATACAGACTAGACGCTAAACAAAAAGAACAAGCTTTATTTAAAAAGTTTGATGAACAAATAGAATTAAGAAATAAAGAAATACAAAGAATTGAAAGAGAAAACGAAAAACGTAAATCTTTAGATAGTCTTAATATTTTATTAATGAAATATAATTACTAAATTTAAGTCATGGCAAGACCTATAGGAACTAAAAATATAAAAACTCCCGAGATACTTTGGGAGTTGTTTATTGAATATCGTGATGAGGTTAAAAGTAACCCTAGAAAAAAACACGTGTTTGTTGGTAAAGACGGTAATTCAGATTTTGAACAACTTGAAAGACCATTAACAATGGAAGGCTTCGAAAACTTTTGTTTTGAGAAAAATATAATTTCAGATTTAAGTCATTATTTTTGCAATTTAGATAATAGATATTCCGATTATGTCGCTATCTGTTCACGTATAAGGCAAAATATAAGACAAGACCAAATCGAGGGAGGTATGGTTGGACAGTATAACCCTAGCATAACTCAAAGGTTAAATGGACTTAAAGAAAGCCAAGAAGTTGAATTAAAACAAGAGCCTAGGGTGTTTAACATTGATTAACTAATATGCCTTTATCTGTTACTACTTCATTAAAGAAGATGCTGAAGATGAAAGCTCGTAAAAAAGTTATTCAGGGAGCAACTTCTAGCGGTAAGACATACGGTATCATTCCAATACTTTATGATAAATGTTTAGCAAATGATAGAATTAAAGTTACTGTAGTGGCTGAAACACTACCAGCAGTAAAAGAGGGTGCTTTAGAAATATTTAAGAATTTTATGTATGATGAATTTAGGTGGCGTGATAGTTGTTGGAATGCTTCAACTTTAACTTATACACTTCTTAACCGTTCAAAGATTCAATTCAAATCATTTGATTCAGTTGGAAAAGCAAAGTCCGGTGGTAAACGTGATATTCTATTTATCAATGAAGCGAACCATGTACCTTATGAGATTGCAGATGCTTTAATCATTCGCTCGAAAGAGGTATGGCTAGACTTTAATGCTGATTCTGAATTTTGGGCACACACTCAAATCTTAAAGTCTGAAAATAGCGAGTTTTTAAAGTTGACATATTTAGACAATGAAGCTATACCAACTGAAACGCTAGAAGATTTATTAGAGCGTAAACGTAAAGCAGATGAAGAGGAAAGAAAAGGTTTAAAGGGTTATTGGTGGAATTGGTGGCAAGTATATGGATTAGGCGAAATAGGTTCTATTCAAGGTGTGGTGTTTAACAACTGGCAAACAATTGAAACACTACCTAAAGAAGCTGAATTAGTAGGTCGTGGAATGGACTTTGGATTCACAAATGACCCTACAACAATAATAGATATTTACAAGTACAATCAAAAGTATATATTAGACGAAAGGCTTTATAAAACAGGGTTAACAAATAGCGACATTTGGAACGAGTTTAAACGATTACAGTTAGATAATTCTATTGTAACTATTGCGGATAGTGCAGAGCCAAAATCTATAACCGAATTAAGTAGGTTAGGAATGAAGATACAAGGTGCAATAAAAGGTGCTGATTCAATTAAGTTCGGTATTCAAAAGATGCAACAAGAGAATTTTTTAGTTACAGATAGAAGCGTTAATTTAATCAAAGAATTAAGAATGTATAGTTGGGCTACTGATAGAGAAGGTAATTCACTAAACAAGCCTATTGATGACTATAACCATACGATTGATAGTGTTAGATATTACTTTAATTCAAAACCAAAAGCAAAAGCACCTAGAAGTAGATTGATATGATTACATTTAAAACAAAATTAAAAACGTTTAGCGTTCCGAATAGTTGGTTAGACTTGACATTTAAGGAATATTTAGAGTTAACCAATATTGAAAGCCCTATTGAACAAGTAAAGAAGTTAACAAGTCTTAATGACTTTGAACTAGCTACAATTGATATAGAGCCAATTTTAAACGCTTTGAGCTTCTTAAAAGATGAGATTGATACTATTGAACCAAACGACTATATAAACGAGTTTAAAACGATTCCTATTGATATTGGTGAACATTCATTCGAGAAGAAGATAAACGTTGTTGATGCAATAGCAAACAATGATATTATTGAAACGATTAAAATCTATTCAGATGTTGATGTAAGTGAACATAATTGCTTCGATGTATTTGGGAACTTTAATTTTATCACTAACCAAGTAAAAGAGATACTTACAAAAGAAAGCGAGTTACTTAAATCTAGTGTTACGTACGAACAACAATTGGCAGGAGTTGATGAGTTCGATAAGCTAGGACACTTCAATACGATTGATAACATAGCTCAAAAGTATAATTATACTCATGCAGAGGTTGAGCAATTACCATATAATTTAGTTTTCCTAATATTGTTAAAATCAAATATAAGTGCTAAATTTGAAGAAAGGTACGCAAAAGTAATACAGAATAAAAAATGACAGTAGAAAGTTTATTAAGTGGGTTAGTTAGTCAAATGACAAGTAATGGTGAAAGTTACACGTTTTATTCGACATCTAGCGACATTCAGAATACAATTAGTGATGATGCTATTTTACCCGTAGTATTTTTAACTAGACCTTTCAAAATAAAACCCGAAATTGTAACGGGTGGTCACTTCAAGCAAACATACTACTGTAATGTTCTAATATTGTTTAAAGATAGCTTTGAGAACACGGAAGCTCAAAAGAATAGTATCTACGAGAAAGCGTTATTAGCTCAAAGAGAATTACATTTACTACTTGACAATTCACCTTATGTTAAAAACTTAGTAGTGGATATTTGTCCAGAGATTGAACATTTATTTGATGCTGATATTAGTGGGGTAATGATGCCTTTTAGTTTTGAAATGAAAAATACAAATAGCGTATGCAGTTAAGTAGACAACAAAAAAGAGCGATGTTAAGAAGATTAAACGACAAAGCAAAAATGACAGAGGTAATGGATAGAATTGAGAAAGCAAGTATTGAAATTAAAGATAAGCCTTATTTAAAGCGTTCAAAGATTGTTTACACTGTATTACAATGGTTACTAATTGGTGCAATAGTTATTTGGTTTGTCTTCGCTTAAAGAAATATTCCAACGCTTCATTGATGAGGTTGAGCCACAAATAAAGCAGGTAGTAGGAAGTTTTGCACCTACGATTGAAAGTGAGGTAAAAGACTATTCATTTACTATTTATGCAAGTCCTTACATTCGTGTTTTAATTGACGGTAGAAAGCCAACAAGTCAAGGTGCTTCAAAAGGAAATCCAACTTTACAAATGGTTATTTTAGATTGGATAAGAAGAAAGTCAATACAACCTGATAAACCAAACATGACGCAAGAGGGTTTAAGTTGGGCTATTTCAAAATCAATTCATAAACGAGGTACTTTACTTTATCAACGTGGAGGAGGTAATAGAATATTTGATAACATATTGACAGTTGATAAAGAAGAAAAATTACTATCTTTAATATCAGACTATTATTACACTCAAATAACAACGATAGCAAGAACATGATTAGCGTAATTTCAAAACCAATAACCAAAATAACTGGGGACACTTCAAATACTTCTAAGTGGGTAGGTATTCACCAGCCAGTTGAATTTGAAGTAAAAAGAAAAGATTATAACATATTATCAAAGGGAGGTGTTTATAACCAACCTCAAAATGATGGCACTACATTAGCCCTAACATGGTTCAGAATTACCGATATTGGAGAAATAAAAGTTGGTGATGTTATTAATTTTCTTTGTGGACCGGATGAAAAAAAGCGGTCATTTACTTTAACGGTAGCAAAGATAAATTTAGTATCGACAGGTAACTACTCATTTATATTTTTTGATTTAAACAACGTTATTGATGCGGATAAAATAACAGCATATAAAGCTTATGTTAATGTTCAAAGAAAAGGTTACTACATTGAAACATTTGTGTATCAATCAATAAAGAATGCCAATTTAGACCTGGCTGGTGTAGTTAGGTCAAAGGTAGATGTTTGGGGAAACGCAAAGATTAACATTCAAAAGGTGCTTAGTTCTAACATTATCAATGAAAATAAATCTAGCTATACTAAAATAAACGAACCTGTATATAACCAAGGAGGTATATATAACATTAAGATTCGAGAGGTTTACGATGGATTTGTCGGTGCTTTTACTACTTTGCTAAACACTGATAACCTTTACTTTGTTAATGGTTCTAAACAACTTCAAGACCCTAACAATTATAACTTTGGGGAGTTTGTTCCAACTTTAAACGATAGTAGGGTAAGTAAAGCTAAATTTTTAAGTGTGTTTGATAAACCGACATACTTCAATAATTACCCTTTTGATATATCATTTATTTACTCAGATAATTTATTGAACAAACAAGTTGCGAGAGTTGAAACAATTAACGGAGCTCCAACAAATACTAACTTATTAACTAACGGAAGAGGTTTTGTGAATAGATTAAAGTTAGCAGGGAGTTACGCCTCAAGTGTTAAAACTATTGATTTACATTTAGATGCTTCAACAAGTGCTACAACTCAAAATCCAGCAACTGGAACAGGTACACTTGCAGGAGTTGGGACAATATTTAATCCTTTTAGTCCTACGATAAGACATAAGTTAAGTGATTTAAACGCATGGTTAGAAGCGTATAATGACACTTTAAGACCAGTAACACATGAAAGATATTAATATATGAGAGCTACAGAAATAAAAACAATAAAAGTTAGTCATGAGTGTTATGATAACCCTATTTATTTAAGTTGGTTAAATGTTTACGGAGGTCGTGAGTATTGGTTGTTTGGCAAGGTGCAGGACAAAGGTATTAACACTTCTGTTAATGATACATTTGAGCCTATTGTAACTAATAACACTTCGTCAAGAGGTTACTTTGAAGAAAGCTCAAGAAATGCTACTCCTACTTTAACATTGTACGCTAATTTAGACATTGAAGATATTGAAGGGGTTAAAACAATTTTATATTCAGCTAATGTAGAAATGCTAATTAGTGAAAGTCCTTTAACGTGGCAAAATGTACGTCCTCAAGTAGGTAGTTTTAAGTTGTATGCTACTAATCAAACGAGTGCGACAATGTCATTCACTATTGAATTACCAAAAGTTAATATACAAGGTCAATGATTGAGTTAATAGTTAACAACGTTTCGCTAGATTTATCGAATAGAACAAGGATAGGTTTAACAATTCTTAGTTCAGACATAACTAGCTTAACCACTAGAACGGGTGATTTTACGAATAGCTTTACTATACCAGCGACTAAGCGAAATATGAAAGCCTTAGAACATGTTAACATGGTTACAAGTTCAAGTACATTACCTTATAGAGTTGTTAAAGCTACATTTAAAGAAGATGGCATTGAGATTGCAAGTGATGCCTATTGTGTTATTAGCTCGGTTACAAGTGACGATATTACATTAAACATATTTACAGGCAATCTAGATTTTATCAAAGCACTAGGTGACTTAAAAGTAAGTGACTTATATTTAGATGAGCCTTCAATCGTTTGGAATAGAACCAATGTAATAAATGAAACAAGTCCTTTAGTTTTCCCATTAATTAAGTGGCGTGAGGATAGTACAATGTTTGCGACTACTCCGAGCGTTGATGCTAGGGAGTTATTGCCTTGTTTGAAATTTAATGACTTACTAGATAAGATAAGCGACTACACCAATTATCAAATAGAAGCTAATTTACAAAGTGATATTATCGTAACTCCCAATAAATTTTCGGTTGATGTTGAAGAATTTGAGTTAAGAAAAGATAGCCATCCTATTAATTTTGGCGGTAGTTTTACTACAATTAACGAGGGGTCATCTACACAGACAATAACTAAGTCAACTGTTTTCGATACTCCTCAGAGTGGGGAGTTTTCAAATAATGAATTTGCACCAACAATTAACAGATTTGGTACTTTGTCATTTACTGGTAAATTATATTACATTTGGAAAATTAGCCCTGCAGATGTTTATGGTATTTTCGAAAGTAAAAAAACAAGGAATTTAGAAATTATAACTTACATAAAAGACGATTTAGGAACTATAATTAAACAGATAAAGTTACCAACTATTGAAATGAAGCTAATGGATAGTGCTACTGTTTCATCAAATGAATACGTTGATATTTCAATAGAAAGTCCTTTAATGACATTCGATAGTGCTAGAACTTACAATGTATCTTATTCATGTAAATTCCACCAACATGACAATATAGTTAGTGTCGCCAAGTTAGACAATAGAGGAGGTGACGTTTTAAAGTTTCAATCAAACGGTTCACTTGTATATGGTAACGATTTAAAGGTTAGCAATCTATTCGACATGAAAGTAGTTGATGTAATTAAGGAAGTAATCAATAGTTATCAAATTATGATTAATACTGATAACTACATTAAGAAAGTAACGTTTAATTATTTAGATGAATTAATTGATAATAAAATAAAAGCTATTAATTGGAGTGATAAATTAATAGGTGTCGAAAGTGTTGGGTTTACATTACCTAACATAGCTAAACGAAATCATTTAAAGTACAAAGAAAGTGATACTTTGCCTAATGATTCAAACAGTTACTTTGATGTAAGTAATGAAAATTTAAAAGATGAAACTAATTTAGTTCAACTATCTAGCGAAATGACTAGAACGTTTAAAGGTTATAATGATGAAACTATTTGTTTAATAAATGGTATTAATTCTGAGTATGAATTTCAAAACCCACCGTTTAGAATACTTGAATTAGACACTAGAAATTTACCTTATGATGTAACTTATTCAGATGCTTTAGGAAGTACAACAAATAATACTAATGTACCTTTTGCTATATTTAGAAACTTTGAGTATTTAAAAGATAATTACTTTAATGTACTTGAAGAAATATCTATTGATGCTAAAGTAATAAACGGTATTGTAAGAATTAGCCCTTTAGATTTGAATACAATTCGTTATTCATTCATACCTGTTTGGATATATTCAGCTAAATTTAACATTGACGGATATTTTCACGTAAACAAAATTGAAAATTATAAAAATAACATTGCTCAAGTTGAGCTAATAAGACTATAAAACATGGCAGAAAGAAGCGTATTATTCAATGTAGAACTAAACATTGCAGACTTAGAAAAAAACAGTAAAGAAGCAAGTGAAAGACTAGAGGAGTTAAGGATAAAACAAGCGTTGTTAAAAGCGGATAACCAACAAGGCAGTGTTGAGTATGCTAAGCTATCAAATGAGATTAGAGCAACGTCTAAACAGCTAAAAGACAATGCAAGTGCTATTGAAATAAGTTCACGTTTAAACAAAAAAAATACTGGCTCACTTGCAGAAATGCGAGAGGCTTTAAAATCTGGTGTACTTGCGTATGCAAATCTATCTAAAGAACAGAGGGAAAACGACCAAGTAGGTGGAGAACTTCAAAGAAATAATTTAGCATTAAAGAAGTCGATTAATGAATTAGAACAAGGTTACGGAACTTTCACAGGTGTAGTAGGTGACTATGAAGGCAAAATGTCCAGTTCAGGTCGTGCAACTAGAATAGTTAAAGATGAGGTTGATGACTTAGGAGCAACTTTTGAGGAGGTTCACGGTGAAATGAAACCAATGACTTCAAGAATAGGTGAGCTTGAAGACAGAATGTACGAGTTAGCTCTGGCAGGTCAGGCTGATACGGAGCAATTCAAGAAGCTACAAAAAGAAACTGTTGAGTTAAAGAAAACTATTTTAGAGGTTGATAAAGCTACGGATGCACTCGCTGAGAATACTGGAATAAGTGGGTTCGCTGGGTTAATCGGAGAAACTGGGGAAAGGTTACTAGCTTTAGATTTTAAAGGTGCAACTCAAAGAATAGAAGCCTTAAAATTAATGTCTAGTCAAACTACATTTAGTGGAATGATTGGGGGGATTAAAAACATGGGTAGTTCTTTAGCTAGTTTAGGTCGTGTTATCCTTACAAATCCTTTATTCTTAATGGCTGGTATAATAACAGGTATTGTAGTGGCTTTGGTTAAGTTCAATGAAAATGTAGAAAAGAAAGCGGTTAAAGCTCAAGAAGCTCACACAGCAAGTATTAATAAAAACATTAAAGCCTTAGAGCGACAAAATGAAGTAAGAAATAAAATATCTAACCTTGAAATTGAATTGTTAGAATTAGAGGGTGCAACTGCTAGAGAAATATCTGAGGCTAAGTTAAAGGCATTTAAAGAAGAACAAAACGGTAGATTGAAAGAGATTGAAGCGGCTCAGAAAAAAGACAAAGATTTAAGAAAACAATTTTATGAAACTGAAAATGCTGAACGTAAAAAAGCTATAAATGAAGAGCTAAAAGAGAATAATGCTAAGTTAGAAGAGTTGGGGAAATCATTTGATGGTTATGCAGAAAAAGAAATAATTTTAACAAAACAACTTCAAGCTAAAGTATCTGAGGAATATAAAAAAGGTCAAGAAGAACGTATTGCGAAAACCAAAGAAGCAAATGACAAATTAATAGCATTAAACAATACTTTGCAGGATATCATACTAGACAATGAAGATAAAACAAATGAAAACCAATTAGCAATCATAGAGGCTAAGTATGACGCTTTATTTAGATTAAATGAAAATAATACGGATGATTTAATCGAATTAGAAAAACAAAAGAATGATGAGTTAACAGCACTTGACGAACTTCAAAAAGAAGATGATTTAACACGTTTACAGGTCAATTTAGATAGGGAGTTAAAAGAGAATAAGGGTAATACTAAAATACAAGCTGAATTAAAGAAAGCGTTTGAACTTGACAAAGCAAAGATTGAAATAGATTATACTAATTTAAAAACGCAAAGAGATAATGAGTTAATCGACAAAGAAAAACAACATAATTTAGATAGGATAGCAAACGAGCAAAAAACAGCGGATGAGTTAGCGTTAATTAATGCTGAATTGAATTATAAAAATAGTGCTGGACTATCTAACGAACAGCAAATGTTTAAAGCTTTTCAAGATGAGAAGATACGAATTATAAAAGCAAATGCTGAACGTGAAATTGAATTAAATAACTTAGTAGGTGCTGAAGCGGATAAGGTTAGGGCAAAGGCTTTATTAGATGTTAAGAATGTAGAGGACCAAAAATTCACAGCAACTGAAGTTAAGAATGAAAAGGAATTAACATCTGAACAATTAAAATTACAGAAACAAACAACGGTGGCTTTAAATAGTGCTAATCAATTAAGTGGTGCTTTGTTTCAAGTTACTCAATCTAGATTAACTAAAGAGCTTAATTTGGTTACTGAGAATTACAACGCTCAAAGCGAAGCATTGAATAAACAACTTGAGGATGGGTTAATAACCGAAAACGAATACTTAACACAAAAGGCAAACATTGATAAACAATTTAGAAAGCAAAGTGCAAAAATAAAAGAAGAGCAATTTAAGAAGCAAAAACAGGCGGATTTAATTCAATCAATCATTAATACAGCGGTGGGCGTTACACAAGTAATTGCTAACCCTCCACTAGCTATATTAGCTGGAATATTAGGAGCAACGCAAACAGCGTTAATTGCTTCACAACCTACTCCGAAATTCGCAAAAGGTGGTGTGTTTGGTGGGAATAGTCACGCAAACGGTGGAACAAAAGGCGTGTTTTCAGATGGTACAAAAATTGAAGTTGAAAAAGATGAGGCTTTCTTTGTACTTAATAAAAAAGCAACTCAGAAAATAAGTGCATTAAGCAACCTTAACCAATCAACGGGTGGCGTTCCTTTAATGGCTAATGGTGGTAGTGTTAATTTCAATAGTGGAATGACAGCGAGTGTAGTGGCTTCAAATGTAGATAGTCAAAATAACATGACTAATCAATTACTTTCTTTGATTACTAACCTACCTACTCCAGTAGTAGCTGTACAGGATATTAATAACGCTCAAAATAGTTTAATGAACGTTGTTAACTTTGCAAGTTTTTAATTAACTTTATAAGCATGAAAGCAATAGAGGTTTTAGATGAATTACACGACAACGGAAAACTAATTGAACTGGCAAAAGCTGGTTTAGTTTCCACGTCAATATTAATATACAGAAAGGTGTATCACGCTTATAATTTTCAGCTACTTAATGGAGTGGCAAAAACTCAAGCTATAACAGATGTTAGTGATGTTTTTGGAATAAGTGAAAGAATGACGTACAGAATTTTAAAAAAGTTTAAATAATGAAAATATACAAAAAAGGAAATTACATTGTTTTCGATTCGGTTAACGGTGTGATGAAATTAGAACACGCTAACCAAGTAATGGTAAGTAAAAGTACAATTGATTCAAACGATTTTACTTTTGCTAGTGATGACCTAGGAATAATTAAAGTTTCATTTTCAGATATTACAGATGAAAACGGTGATTCTTATGGAAGTGTATCTTTGTTTAATGATTTTATACTAGATTCAACGGGTTTTAAGACGACCTCAGGCGGTAGTGAGGTTCAATATATTGGTAGTCTTTTTGGTTTCCCAGTTGCTGTAAACGGTGTTATAACACTAAAAGAAAATACAACTTATATAATAACTAAAGAAGTAGATTTATTAGGAAATAGATTAGTAGCAGGTGGCGTATGCAATTTATTCGGGTTATCTTCTGAAGTGTCATTTTTAACATCAACTGGGTTAGGAGTTGGAGTGCCTTTATTAACATCTGAATATACTATTGTTATAGAACGTATTTCATTTAAAGATGTAGACACTTGTTTCTCGATTGATGGTAACACCAACCTTGTAGCGTTAGATTGGAAAGCTGTAAATTTTATTGATATTCCAAATGTAGGTGTAGTAAATAGTTGCGACAATTTTATTTTTGATACTGGTGCTTTTTTAGGTTCGCAAGGTTTACGATTTACAGGAAGTATGGGAACAATAGGACTTAATAACTCATTGTTTAGAGGTTCGGGAAGCGCTGGGAACATATTAGAATTAGATGCTAGTTGTGTTATAACTAGACGTTTTAGAATTATTTACTCATCAATAATTGCTTTTGGTTCTACGGTAGGAATAAACGTAAACGCAAGTGCTACAATACCGACTGAAAGTTATATTTTAGATACGATTAATTTTAGTGGTGGAAGTACTTACATAAGTGGGGTAGATAGCACTTCCAATAACTCATTGTTTTCAAATTGTAAAGGAATTACTAACACGGCTGTAAACGGTCAAATGTATATGCAAAACAATACAACAGCGACAACAATAGCAAACACAACTGATTTTGTAAAGGTAGCAGGTACAACAATAGCAAGTGCTGACAATTCTAAGTACACAATGACAGATAATAGATTAACAAACAACGCTGTTATTCAAAGAAAGTATTTATTAACGTGTACACTTTCATTCGATGCAGGTGCAAACAATGTATGTCAATTTGGTTTTTATGATTCAAAATTAGGTGCTATAAGAGAGCCTAGTAAAACTAAAGCGACTGCAAACACAGGGGGACGTGCTGAGAATTTAACAATGAGTTGTGTTGTTAGTCATTCGAATGATGACTACATAGAAATTCATGCAAAAAATACAACTTCCACAACCAATATAACAGTTTCAGACATGAACGTAGTAATAACAGAAATCAAGTAAATGAAAGTAGGTGTAATTATTCCAGACCGTAACGACAGACCAAAGTTTTTAGAACATTGTAAATTCATGCTATCTAAACAAACAATGCAACCTACATTTATTGAGGTTGTGGATTTTGTTAACCCTACTAACAACTTCGATTTAACGCAACGTGTTAGGATTGGTTTTGATAGGTTAAAAAATAACTGTGATTGCGTTTTGATAATCGAAAACGACGACTATTATTCTGAAAACTACATTGAAACAATGGTTAACAAGTGGGTTGAATTAGGTAAACCTGAATTATTAGGTACTGATTACACATACTACTACCATATTTTTAAAAAGCAATACAGAAAGCTAGTGCATAAAGGTAGAGCTTCATTAATGAACACTTTGATTAATACTAAACTAGATGTTAATTGGTGTGATAATAATGATGTTTACTTAGACTTACATATTTGGAAGAAACACAACGGAATGACATTTACTCCAGAAGTTCCAATTGCTGTAGGTATTAAACACGGTATTGGTTTATGCGGTGGGAATGGTCATAATGGTATGCAATTTCAAGAAAATGATAATAGAATGGAGTTTTTAGAAATGCTAGTAGATAAAGAAAGTTTTAATTTTTATAAAAGTTTATGAAAATAGCAATCGTAATGCCTACATATTATAGAGAAGATAATAAATCATT
>JGI10211J34971_10002124_pt1 | contig 16280 bp, 9 predicted proteins | sample Etolagsediment_FD_34971 | JGI IMG/M metagenome (IMG submission 34971) | reverse complement strand
TCAGTGTTTTAAAGGTATGCTGCACTATCCAAATCAGGGAAATTTTTCAGGGTTACTGAGTTTTTCACCTGCTATTGAGTGTGATGCAGAAGAGTTTGACAGATTGAGGCAGAATCCATATCAGACAGAGTTTTACATTTCGGCTTTCCTGTTCTTGTTTTCAACAGGACTTGGTTGGCTATATAGAAAGTTAAACTAATAACATTCATGTGTTTCAGCCCTTTTTAGGGGAGGCGTTTTTTATCCTCCATTTAAATGTAGTCTTCTGTTAAAAAATCCTCAAACTTTTAACCCCTTATGCAATATTCATTTTAGTTTCTTCCGATATTTTAGCTCTATAAATCGGATGTCAGAAAGCCTAATGTTGCCTAATTTTTCCGAAAAATTTATCATTGAGATTTAATAACAGTTAGCCGTTTAAAATGCAATCTGTTAGTATTGACTTAGGATAATTAATTATAAATTGAGTTCTTGAAGGAAAGGTTATTTGGCCGAAATAATTCATATTGGATCTGCTGTTAATGACTCAGAGAGATGGGCATTTGCCTTTTTAGAAAAAAATCTTCCTGACAGTTATATCTTAGTGACTAACTTGGAAATACTAACAAATTCAGGTCAGCCTATGGAAGTTGATGCTCTGATTATAGGAAGTAGTTCAGTTTTCATTGTCGATGTGAAAGGGTTTATCGGACGAATGAACGTTGATGCAAATGCATGGACTTTAGATGGGCGCCATGTTGAAAATAGTCTTAAAAAAGCAAACTACGTTGCAAGAGTTTTTGCAGGACGGGTTAAAAATAAATTATCTCAGGGTGAGTATGCTCCTTGGATTCAAGGAATGGTTTTTGTTACTGGAAACTCTGGACAAAATATTGAAGTTGTTAAAAACCCTGAACAACTATGTGTTTTTAGCCCCGATAATATTGTTGATGCCCTTACTCAAAGTGAGTATTTAACGACAGATTATGTAAACACTATTACCGAGCGGCAAAAAAGAATATGTCTGGATGTTGTAGGTAATACAAGTGCTCTCCCTTCTAATAATAACCAGGTTCAGGATTTCTTAAAAAAAGAGTGTTTATTTAAAAAAGATGGAGAAGAGCTTTGGACCGCAGAGTATAAAGTTGGAGATTGGGTATCTCAGTGGTTTCTTAAAGTTCTTACCTTATCTGATATTGGTTCCTTAGAGGAAGTAAGCTTCAAAGTTGAAAGCTTGAGAGAAGACTTTTATCGGCTGCAACAATTGTCAGAAATCAAAGGTGTTTTATCTTGTGCCCCCCTCATTGATGACGGTGAGCAGTTAGTTCTTCCTATAAAACTACCAAGTGGAAGTCCTTTAATTAAGTTGAATTTTGATCAATCAGATGACAAGAGCATTATTCAATTACTCGATAACAGCTTATCCATTGTTCAAAGTGTCCATGCCCGAGGTTGTATATTAGATCAACTTTCATTGAATGATGTGTTTGTTACAGATGATTTAGACGTGGCATTAATGAGCTCATATGTTTATGGTGATAAAGATCAGGATCTACCTGTGATCAAATCTTGCTTCGCATCATTAGTAGAGAGGTTAAATAACGAACTGATTCTAGATTCTTTTAATTCGATGGAAAGCGTGACTGATTTAGATGTCTTTATTTCTGATCTAAGAGAAGTGCGGCATGGGAGTTTTTATAAGGATGATATTTCTACGATTGAAGTAGGCGGAATAGTCGGTGGTCGATTCAAATTAAATGAGTTACTTGGCGAGACGGAATTTTACCAAGTTTGGAATTCTACACATATTGAGGGCCAATTTGATTGTGTAGTTACAGTTTACGGCAATGCTTCTGAGTATTGGCTAGAAGCCAAGCAAGAATATAGTGCGTTGTTAAACCTTTACCACCCTTCAATAGAAAAGATAATTGATCTAGGGTTGCTACCTGAAGATGATAAGTACTTTATAGCCCGAGCATGGGTTCCTGGCTTTGCATTTTACGAAGTTAGTAACCCAACCCGCCAACAATTCCAAACATGGATAGTTTCCTTATTAAATGCCTTGCAATACCTCCATTCAAAGGGTTTAACACATAAAAATATTAGTCCATTTAACATTGTTTGTTCAGAAAATGATGCGTCTTTAATTAACTTTTTAGCTTTGCCAAGCAAGGTTAAGAAAGGGGCGGATGTTACTTTCATGGACAATAGTGTTAATGATTTAGGCTGGACTTTTGAGAGTGATGTTTACAGTTTGATAAAAAGTTTTGTGTCAGTTATGACAAAAGGTATTGATTTACATTCAGAAGCGGCTTCTAAGATTTTAACCCTAGTTTTTGGAAACGACTCATCTAAAAAAATCATTGAATTTTTATCGACTAAGCCACTTTTGCCATCTCACACGCCGTATGTAGAATATTTTGGATTGATTGAAGTAGAAAAAATTACTGAGATATCAGAAGAAATTGTAAAAAAATGGAGCATTAGTACCGGATACATGACTTTTATAGTACTAGACATGCTGAATGATCAAAGACCGAGAAGTAGAAGCCAGTGGGTATTAAATGCGTTGAGATCTAGAAAGATTTCAGCAAATAAAATTAATAAGTCATCCTTTAATTCAACCTTAAGTAAGCTTAAATCTCAAGGTATAGCTCAAGAGCAAGGCTCTAAGTTAAAAGTATCAGAGGCCTTTGTTAATGATTTTATAAGATTCACTCAGTAGGCTGATAGGTCGTTACTTTTAATATAAATGAGATGTTATGAGTTTAGTAAAACAAGTTTTAAAAAATTATTCATTTGGAGAGCTTCAAGCCTTTATACCAGAGCATGCGGTATTGTTTATCAAAACAATCTTTAATGAAGACCTCTCGCAGGAAGCATTAATAGATTTAGTTCTTTCTGATTCAATCATTTCATTGATTAGTGATAAATTTTCGCGTGATAAGTTTATAGGAAGAATGAGCGAATCAGACATCATTATCCTTTTACAAAACCTAGGTATTGATAGTGATGGCATCTCGAATATTTCTCGAGATACTTATACTGAAGTAAAGAAGTTTGCGACAAACAATCTCGAAGAATTTATTAAGGCACTTTCGATATATGAAGCATGGCTGTCATACAATGCAGCGATAAAAGTATTGCCGGAAGTCTTTGAAGTTACACCCTCATATAATATGTATCCTTACCAGAAAGAAATTTCGCTGAAAACTCGTACAGTTATGCAGCTGGATCCATCAGGTAAGCGAATTATTCATTTACCAACTGGTGCGGGTAAGACAAGGGTTGCAATGAATATTGTTTGTGATCATTTTAGAACTAATATTCGAACAGTTGTTGTTTGGATTGCTCCATCCAATGAACTTTGTAATCAGGCATATGAAGAATTCGAGAAAGCTTGGAAAACACTTGGTTCAGAACCAAAAAGGTGCTATAAATTTTTTGACAACCCTAGCTTACCCCTTTCCGGGATCACTGATGGAATCGTTATTGCAAGTATTCATCAGCTTTATTCACAGAAAAAAAGTGGTAATGCTCTTCATTTTAAACAAATTTCTGAAAACTGCAGTTTTATCATTTTTGATGAAGCTCATCAAATTATTGCACCTACTTATGAATCGACTGTAAATGAACTACGAGAAAGTTTAGATTCTGCATTCTTGCTAGGCTTAACGGCTACGCCAGGAAGAGGGTCAGAGGAAATTGATGATGAAGATATTAAATTATCTAATTATTTTGAAGATAAAAAAATAACGATGAGGGCTCCTGGTTACGAATCTCCTGTTCAATACTTGATTGATCAAGGTTATCTAGCTCAACCAAGTTTTTATCCCTTAACGTATATTTTGCCTGAGTTTATAAAGCATGAAGTTGAAGAGACGAATGAAGAAAAAGAGCAAATAAAGCTTCTTGCACAAGTTGATGGTCGTAACTTAGCGATACTACAAACAGTGACGGATGAGTTTGAAAATGATAGTTACATTGTTGTTTTTGCATGCAATGTTCAACATGCTATTGATCTTTCTTACGCTTTAAATTTTAAAGGCATTCCTTCAGCTTTTTTAACAAGTAAAACGGATACAGCCTCTTCTCAGAAAGAGAAAATAGCGAGATATAAAAGAGGTGATATTAGAGTACTAGTTAATTACGGTATTTTGGCTACAGGGTTTGATGCTCCAAAAACGAATGTAGCAGTGATATGTAGACCGACAAGCTCACTTGTGCTGTACTCTCAAATGGTGGGTAGAGCAATGAGAGGAGAGCAAAGTGGTGGTAATAAAGAGTGTCGTATTTATACGGTTAAAGATGATGTAGAGCAGTTTCGAAACGTAAATTATGCGTTTATGAACTGGAATGAAAATTATATTGAAGAATAAAAGGAATATTTGTGCCTAATTCTAAACCATTTATTACAGGAAAAATTGTTATTGAATCCATGAGAGATAATGGATTTAAAAATGCCGCTTATGCATTAGCTGAAATTGTAGATAACAGCATTCAAGCTAAAGCCAATCTCGTCCAAATCATGACCTATGAGCATGTTGTTCAAAACCAGCAACGTTCGGGTAAAGTAGTTCAGGAAATCGCTGTGTTGGATAATGGCGAAGGGATGACTGCTAGTCAGTTGCATTCAGCGTTGGAGTTTGGTGGCTCTGAGCACAAGTTCGATAAGAGTGGTATGGGAAAATTTGGAATGGGGCTACCCAATTCATCGATCTCACAGTGTAAAAGAGTAGATGTGTGGAGTTGGAAAAAATCTGGTGAGTTGAATTATACCTATTTAGATATTGATGAAATGGTAAGCGGCCAACTAGAGTCAATTCCTTACCCTGTTAATAAAGAAATCCCTTCTTTTATTAAAGAATCTCTTAGACAAGAGCCTCTTTCTGATTCTGGAACACTTGTTGTCTGGTCAAAATTAGATCGTTTGCAATGGAAAACATCAAAATCACTCAAAAAACATTCAGAATTACGCATCGGTAGAATGTACCGCAAATTTATCGATGCTGAAAATGTTGTGATTAGATTTAGAAGCTTTGAAGTTTCTCGTGATCAGAATGTATCTAGCCAAGAGCAGCATGTAATTAATTCAAACGATCCAATGTATTTGACGCCAAATTTGACAATGGATTCACTGCCGGCACCATACCAAAAAGAAAGCTTCTTTCAAGCAGTAGAGGAGTATTCAAGAGCGTATGACTTTGAAGGGCAGACATATGAAGTGGTTTTTAGAAGTAGCTTGCCTAAAAGAGTAATTTGGGATGAAATCCGTAAGGTCTCTAAACGAAAAGTGGGGAACACACCTTATGGTAAACATGCTGCAGCGAATATGGGGCTATCTATTGTCAGAGCGAATAGAGAATTAGATATTGATTCGAGTTTTATTACATGGGATGCTGAAAAAAACAAGGATACAGGGCGTTGGTTTAGCTTAGAAGTAAGCTTTCCTCCTGGATTAGATCGAGTTTTTGGTGTACTGAATAACAAACAGGCCGCGGTGAACTTAAGACCGATGGATGTTGATGAAGATGCGGAAGCGGAAGGCTTTAGCACTCCTGAAGAATATAAATTGGATTTAAGAGACAACGGTAACTCTAAACATATTATGTATGAGGTTGCCTCTGAAATTAAACAGATGCGAAAAAAATTAGAAGAAGATTTCAAAGAATACCCATCTGGAAATATATCAGACCAGGCATTAAGCGGTTTGAATGTGAGTGATATTGCGACAGAAAAGTCAAAAGAAAGAAGTTCGGTCAATCCAACTGATTTTGATGAGACAAAACCTAGTTTAGAAGGTGTAAAGAAAACTCTCATTGATTCTGGAAAAAATGAACAAGAAGCTGAAGAGCAAGCAAGAAGGATCCTAGAAAAAGGTCGCAAATTTGAAATAGAAGTTGTACCGTTAAATACTCCGGCATTCTTTGATGTAACGAGAGAAAATGGATTTATCCTATTGCAAATTAACGAGAATCATCCATTTTATACCAATGTTCTGTCGAAGCAGAATCCAAACGAAAAACTGTTGTTAGAGCTGGTTCTCGCGGCTTGGGCAAGGCTTGAACAAGAAACTACGAGTGATCAAAAAAGACGAAACCTACAAACAGCAAGAGCGGGTTGGGGTGAAATTCTCGATGATTTTATCTATGATGCTGAATAACTAAAGATGTCTGTTTTTGATAGTAAAGAGTTAAAGGAATTAATAATAAAGGAGGCCATATATAGCCGAGAGGTGTTTATTGCCTCTGCGTTTATAACAGATGTAGCAGTTGAATGGCTTGAATCAGTGCTTCCTATAGGTGCATCGGTACATATTGTTTTAAGAGGTAAGCCTAGTGATTTTATAAATGGAGCTTCCTCTATTAGTGCTTTAAAAAAGATTTATAGTCTAGGTTGGCAATTAGGGTTTAATGAAAATTTACACACTAAGATATATATGTTCGATTCAAAAACAATTTTTGTGGGCAGTGCAAACTTAACCTCAAATGGTTTGATGCTGAGTTCTGTGGGGAATATCGAAGCCAATACCCAAGTTTGTGTAGATGAGGCTACCTTAAGATTTATAAGAGCATTAAAAGACAGTGCTATTCGTCTTGATTCGGATGTTATTGAATTAATGGACGTTTATATAAATGAGCATGTTGATAACTCAATAAATCAAGACAAAATGCTGTGGCCTCAACAGATTCTTGATGAACCGATTTCAGAGCTTTTTATCTCAGATTTTCCTACTCAGTCTTATGGAAAAAACAGAAGTGAACAGGGTAAGTTTGCTGTTATTGATGTATTAATAGCCGAGGCAAACAAGGAGGAGGCTTTGAGGGTTTTCAAGAGTCTTAGGTTGACAAGATGGTTTATCAAGCAGCTTAAGGAATATGGTGATATTCGTTATGGCCATCTTTCAAAACTACTACATAGTTATCTAGTAGAAGATCCTAGAGTATATCGTAAAGATCTTAAAGTTATGCAGTCTAATTTTTTGGAGTATGTAGAAGAGCTTTTATCAGAAGTTGAAAGTTTGCAACCTAATCACACTAAACTTTATAAGTTGAAGTCATGATAGAAAGGAAGGTTGTTGAATACCCATTATGGAGGAAGAAAGTTGATGGTACTTTTCTAAAAGAGGGGATGACACCTCTTCCAGTATGGGTGAGAAAAATATGAGATATCGACTCGCACTTTCAGAGCGTAACTTCGATAAAGGATTTAGGTGGCCAAAATTACTGTACCACTACAGAACAATGCACCCTTATCTAAGGGGTGTGGCGGTATATTATTACAGACAAGAATGGTAACTCAAAAGGCATCTCTAACCTATTTCTCTATAAGGATTGTAATCCCCCCATTTTTAACAGAAATAAAGAATCTCCAGGCAACACAAACTCTCAATGTACTCAAAATGAATTAACTGACGAAAAGGTTGGAGTACCAACAAAAGAGTTTTTTGAGAAAAGGCAACAGTTACTGTTAGATTTATTTACGAGCGCATTAGATTTGTAAATAAGATTGAAGCATTAGCTGTTAGCTAATGCTTTTTACAAAAAGCTGAACCTTAAAGAACTTAAGGAGTCTTTTTCTGACAACGCAATTGACTTAAGTACATGTGAAGCTTTTATCTCTTTTGAACTACATGCAGAGCCTAGAGAATAGTAAACATGATCTGTGTTTGCTATGTTTTTTAGATTATCAGAATCCAATAAGGTTATATTTTTAATTGATGGTAATGAAGGCCCTTTGGAGTTTTCTACGAACTCTTGAATTCCTAAACTTCGAAGTACCTTTTCAAACTCAAAAGAGAAATAATCTTGATTAATTTTATTTCTATATTCTATTTTATAGAGTCTTAAGGATGATGCCATTCCTACAATAAGAGAAGTCGGTAAAGTTCCTCCTCTTAGCCCGATTTCTTGGCCTCCTCCGTGGATAATAGGTTCCATTTTGATTGTTTTAGCATCACGCACAAACAGTGCTCCAATCCCTTTGGGGCCGCTAAATTTATGTGCGGACATTGAGAGAAAGTCAATATTCATGTCTTCAACATCAATATCCATTTTCCCTATTGCCTGAGCAGCATCAGTATGAAACTTTATGTTGTTATCAAAGCAAATTTGACCAATTTCTTCTATTGGTTGAATGGTACCTAGCTCATTATTCACAGTCATAATAGAGCACATGATTGTGTCAGGCCGAATTGTACTTTTAACTACCCTAGGGTCTACATGGCCTGTTTGCTTAACGGGTAAGTAGGTGACTTCAAAGCCTTGTGTTTCAAGATAAGCACAGGTATTTAAAACACACTTATGCTCAATTGATGAGGTGATGATATGTTTGCCTTTATCTTTGTTAGCTAAACAGTATCCTTTTAAAGCTAAATTGTTTGCTTCTGTTGCACCTGACGTAAAGATGATTTCAGAAGGGTAGCAACCGATTTCATCCGCAATGAACTCTCGGGCTTTATCAATCGCTTCTTTTGCTTCAAGTCCCATAGCATGGTTTGATGATGGATTAGCAAAACCTTCTTCAAACCAATATTTCATTTCTTCAACGACTTCTGGGTAAACAGGGGTAGATGAGGCATAGTCTAAATAAAGCATTATTTATAACAGGTGATACAGGAACCACCGCCTTCAACATCATCATAAATCTCATCCATTGCCAGCGTGTCTAAAACCTCGACATCCAATAATGAATTCCGACGCATACGTTTTTTATAACGCTCCATTCTTTTCTCATGATCAGCTTTAATTTCTTCAATACGTTCTGGATTTTCTAAGGTAGTTAATGGCATATCTTCGCCCATCCAGAAATATGATTTACCTGAAGGGGTTTGCCCAAGTTGTTTTTCGTAAGATTTTGCATCTTCGTAAAGGTCTGGATATCTTTCTTTTAAACGAACCCATTCAATCTTTCTTTGGAAGAAGCAAAATGTGCAACCTGAACGTGAACGCCATTCGTAGTATTTAGGTAGACCTAACCCTGTGCTATTTAATATGTCTTCAATATTCTTTTTGATGAGACCATCGTCTGCAAAGGGCATTTTAACCTTAAGGAAATCATGAGAAGGTACATAGCCTTCACGTGTTGGTTCATCAGCGCGAATAGCGACATAACTAAAAATCTCATAACCTTCATCTAAAAACTGCTGAACCCATTTTTCAAATGGTACAAGTTTCATTTGGATGGTGCACCACCTTTGCTGGGGTGAAGGTAGGTAGTTGTTATACTCATTTGTTAGGTAGTAATCAAAATCTTTACCATCATCGATACGAAGAATTTCCTTGCCAAGATAAGCTTCCAAGTCATTTAAAAACTCATAGACTTCAGGTAGTTCTTTACCCGTATCAGTAAAGAAGTAATCAATGTCAATTTCAGGGTATTTATCCCTCATGTATACTGCAAGAGCAGCACTATCTTTACCACCAGAAAGACCTAATACGTGTTTTATTTTTTTAGTCATAAATAATTCTTTCTATTATTTAAATGATTCAATTTCTGACTCCAGAAGTTCATTTAGAACCCAAATTCGTTCATCCGATGTTAGGTCTTTTAAGGGAGAAGAAATTGCCTTTAACGCTTTTTCGCTGTTCTTCAGATCACTGATTCTAATGTTAATCATACTCTCTTTTTGTTTTCCAGATGTTTCACTCACTAGTGATATTGCAAGTATGTCGTCCCCCTTATCAAGATTATATAGACTTAGGATTTGAAAGAACCTTTTGCTAAAGCTTACTAACGAATCGTATGCGAGTTCAATCTTGGAATCCGTCCATTGAGGAGATGATGTTTTTGCTAATAGAGAGATTAATGATTCTACCCAGTTCAAGTTGTCATCTTTTGCAGAAGCACAGCGCTGAGCAAAACCTTTAAGCCTAAAATCAGAAGCAATTTGAGCGACATTATTGCAGCGTTCAAAATATTTTTCATCCTGCTCACCAATTTTATTGGTGATATGTTGCTTGAAGCTACCAAGCATAGATGGATAGGCTTCTTTAAGTTCATTGATTACATTTTCAATTTGAGCTTTTAGTGTGTCAGTATCAGAATCCAAATCTATTTTGAAGAGTTTTGGAAGGTCTTCATAAATGAATTTATGTGGATCAGAAGCTCTTAGAGCCTCATTTCTAAATGCTATCGCTTGTTCTGATATTTTTAGAGTGTTTTTTGTCCAGCTTGGAAGAGAGTGAACAAAAGTTACCAGAGCTCTAGCAACGGCTAAAGAGGTCGCTTCAGTTTTTTTATTAGGAGTTGTTTCAATTTCAGCAAGCCTATGCAAAAGGTGGGGTTGTACGCTACTAATTTCTGTAAATCTAATTCCTACGTGAGCAGGTTTTTTGATGATTTTTGTTGTAATCGTGTCATCAGGTTCAGGAGTGAAAATGTATTGTTGAGTACTATCAAAATCATAAAGAGCAAGCTTAGTTTGATAGACCATAAAAAAGGCCATGCCTAAAAGTGGAAGTAGACCTTCAGTAACACCATAAGGAGGCATTTTCCAGAAGTTAAAGATGTCTTCAAAGGAATGGATAGCTCTTTCAGTCTTAATATAATCTAGAGTGTCCTTAAATAGTTGCGCAGTTTCAGGGTCAGAAGGTTCATAGTATTGCCATTCAGGAGATTCTGTTCCTAAATTATGTATACCTAACGATTTGATACACGTGAGGTACATTGCTTTTTCCGGAGGAAACTTTGCATCAAACCCAAGATCAGGTTGACTAAAAAACTCTTCATCAATCATACGCTCAATTAATTTTCTTCTTGCTGTAACAGCGGTACCGGACAGCTTTTGACGGTTGACCATTTCATTATTTATTCGTAGTGATTTTGAATATAAACAATCCACTATGTCAGAAGAAAGTTCTGTCATTGAAATATTAAGTGCTTTACTGTTATTCCAATTCGTATTCAATAAACAATGGTCAATTTGAGATTTAAGGTTTTTAAAGGCTATGTTTTTTCTTTCATTTATCAAGTTGTTCGCTACTACATCATGAGTAAGTGTAGGTTCATTTTTTTGTACAGCAGATAATGCAGCTAATTCTTTAGCACTTTCTGAGAGTGCTTTAAGCTCCTTACTAATTCCCCAAATCAATTTATCTGAATTAGGGCTTGATTGTTCAATAGCGTAATCGAAAAGAGTAGTCTTAAACATAAGTACAAATGAAGCACTGCTGTTGTTGATTGCAATCCAGTTCTCTAGTTGTTCATTTACATCTTGAATAGTGTTAACGAGTCTAATATCTAACCAACGCAGAACTCCATATTGGTGGTAATGGCGCTTTGCTATTACTAGAGCGTTGTTTAACTCTTCTTCGATGATAGCAACCCATTCATGTTCTTCAATGTTGTCCGTATATTTTTCTAATAGAGAGGGAATATCAATATCGCTACCAGCGAATATTGCAAAGGAATTGATATGTGATTTGTAGGTAATTAATGAATTTGACTCTAATTCTTTAATCGTTGTTTCAATATCATGCTCAGGATGGCCGATGAGGGCTAGCTTTAAAGTATTGATCTCTGCGTATAGGTGGGTTAGAGATCCGAATAAATTTAATAACGCAATTGTTTTTAGAGTTATTAATGCAATAGGGGACACGCATTTGATCCGCGCTCTATTTAAAGCGTCTTTCGCTTCGCTCCATAATTTACCATCGCTACTTGGCAAAATATGAAACTCTAGGTTGTACTCTAAAAAATCCCACAGATTGTATAAAGAATATGGGGTATTGGTGTCAGAAGAAGTACTTTCTAGATATAGTTTTAAACTATTTGGCTCCATAGAACCTAGAAATGAAAATACAGAACGTTCATTTTGAGAAAACTGTCGTCTTGAAATAACTCCGAGAATTGAGGCAACGTATGGATGAAGTGGACCAATGTTTTCAATGTTCTTTTTGAATGAAAGGCTTTGAACTAAATCTTCACGAGCATAGCTATTGATGATTTGTTTTTTTGTCGACTGGATTGCGCAAGCCGTATTTGAAGGAGTTGTATTTTTTATGTGTATAGAATCTGAAACTAATGACATGATCTCATCAGTAGAGACTTGATAAAGAATGTCAATGAAACGACCTTGGACTTTTGCCCATTCAGCTCTAGTCTTGGCGTTTTTTTCACGTGCATACTCACTGAAGCCTTGGTGGAGGAGCCCTATGTATATTGACGGAAGCTCATATCGTGAAATACGCTCACCAATTTCTTGGAATAGGTGAAGATCCCCATCATTACGATTTATATGTTCTAACGACTTACCTAGTTCATCGTGGATGAGTATTACACCATCTACTTTGCCAGATAATTTTTTATGTAATGCATCATAAAATTCAATGAAATCAGCTTCATTTTCTATTGTTGAGTTTTGTAATGATTTTAATTCTTGTTTAAGTCCTTGCTCTTGAAGTGCAATAGCAATGCTTTCGACAAGCATTTCGATAGGATCGTTTAATCCACCTAACGCTCTGATTATTAGGTAACCTTTAGATGAAGACTTGAAACTTGAACGATATTTCTCAAATAATGAATTCCCGATAATGTTCTTAGTTAAAGAGCATAATTCCTGGTCTTTAGTTAAAAGCCCTGAAAGTAATAGTGCAATAGTTGATTTACCTGAGCCGTAAGGTCCTGTCAGCGTGAAAGCTCTCTTTTTATTGCTGAATTCGTTCGATAAGGTATTAAGCGTTTTTTCAGCAGTAGCATGGAAGAGTAGTCCATTAAAAAACTCTACTGAGAGATCCGCATCAATTCGAGTTGAACGTGTGTATCTTGATTTGATACCGTAAATTTCTGAAAGTAACATAGGTCTCTCTTAACTGTAGAAGTCGTTTAAAAATGTGTCTTGAACAAGGTTAGTAATCTCTTCACACTTTATTTGTCTTAATCCCATCGTATCCGACCATGCTATTTTTTTGTCTGTATATGCGCTTAAGTTGTCTAACATCTCATTAAGTCCATCAATTGATAGACGGAAAACCTTGCCAGGGCTGCCTTCTTGCATTAATAAGTTGTCATATGTGATCGTCTTTGAATCAGGGTAATTACGTTTCCAGAAGTCAATAGTTGCGTATGCAAAAATTTGAATAGGTAAACTCGGACGTTTTTCAAACGTAGAGAACGCCCCCTTATTCTTTGAAGCGTGTACAAGCCCTAATTCAACAAAAGGTGATGAAAAGCTGTCTTCAGAAACACTTTTACTCTGTGATATTTTATTAACGTAGCTATTTAGGAAACAATCAATATCTTTTTCTAACGTTTTGTTCGAGGGGATTTGCGAGGGCGTTACTGATTGAACGTCATCCATGATGAGGTCAACTAACATATCCTTTGAGAAAGTTTGAATTGAACTATTGTTAAAAAACCATCGTATAGAAGTAACTTGCAACGTATTTTTACATAGCATCCAATGAAGAAGCCAAACACTACCTATCTTTTCGAGGTAAGGGTCCCATGCGTTCTCAGTTAAAAAAAGATTCTTTGCTAGGTCAGAGATCTGTAAAGAGTCCTTATCGAAGTCTACTAATCCGAGTATCTCGAGCCAATATCTAAGAGATGAAACCATGTTTTTACCAATGCCAAGTTCAATAACTGCATTGATAACAGAGTCAGTAGATGACGGTTTAAGGTCAGAACCTTTGTTTAGATGATTTAGCCCTTTATATAGCCATCCATGTCTAAGAGGAAAGGTTTCATGTCCGGAAAAACGCGTAGTAATATTAGAATGTAGCATTAAGATATAAATTCCTTCTGGAGAAAATGACCAGTCGAAAATATTATAACTTTTTAGATTATTTTAATTTATAAAATTTACTACCTTTTAGTGTTAGGTTTTGTTCATTTAATAAATATTCTAAGTGATTACGATGAATGCTTTTTTTAAAATCAATTTGAGGTAACGCTGATGTTAATCTTTTATCAAATGCACATTGTTTTTTAAAAGATAGAGATTTTGTATCCATAAATGTAGAAGCGTTAAGTAGAATAGGTTGCTTATCTTTGTTTACATAATCAAAGAACTGAATCGTTTGATTCCATAGGTTGACTTTGATTCGTTCTCTTAATACAGGTAATACATCAGAGTCAAAATTATCGTAGCCCATAAAGCTCACTTTGCCTGATGAGATATGAACTTTTATTAAGTCAATATTATCCAATCCTCCGTATAGTTGCGTAGCGCAGCCAATATAAACTCTAATTGATGTTGGAAGCTGATCCAAAAAGGATTTGTGAAATACTATGGAGTGGTTATCTTCATAATAATGAGGGATGTTTAGAGCAATTATTTCATTAACACCAGTCTGAATGATTTCGGTTTCAGCAAGTGAGTAAAGCAGCTCTTTGGCTTCGTTTTCAGCTAGAGTTTTATTTTTAAAAAAATAGGTTACGTCATTTTTTAATCTTGAAGAAGTAATCTTACGTTCTGTTCGTTTTTGAAATAAACTCATGGAAAAATAATATATGAGGTCTTCACGACGTTTTTCAAAAGCAGTTTCAAAGTCTTTTAAATCAGAATTTATTGCTAAAACACTTAATGCTTTTGAAGGTGTTCCTACAATAAGTTTTAGTGTATTGAGCTCTATAAACTCGTCATGGTTTTTCGGTAGTCTTCCCAGCTCTAGACAGCTTTCCCAGAACTTTTCAAATACCTCACTGTTCTGATTAATAAGTAATGCAGCTTTATCTTTTTCTGTTGGTTTCGGTAAAACTAGCTTTTGCCAATTGAATTTACGCTTTGTCTGAGCTTGTGCAAAACGTTCGCTGTCTTCAAATGATTTGAATATAAAGAAAACGCCTGGCGCAACAGTATGAGCTTCAGTGAGAAGGTACTTTTCAAGAAAATCTCGTAACTCAGATTGGGAATAATATTTTTGGAAGGTGTTTCGAGAAGTTATTACGCCATCTTTATAAGGTTCAAACTGGTTAGTATGTTTTGGGTTCGATAGCATTGCTGAAACAGCAAGGACGTTTTTTGTCAGATCCCAGGCCGATAACAATGCATCGACCCTTTCGTGAAAATCTTCAATTACATTTATTACAAAGCCAAGATTAACCACTTCTGCAGTTTCTTTAGAATGTTTTGGGAAAAAGGCAGGATCCCAACCTTTGGCCTTGAATCCATTGGTATTTAAAGCTTTTAAGTCGCTGCCTTTTCCACAGCCGTAATCAAAGAAACTTTTATCAGGTGTAAGGATTTCATGTTGTAAAAGTTGTTTTATAGGAAGAGAGAAGTCATATCTAGTTATAGCCGTTTTATGTCGGTCAATTTTAGAAGTTAGATTTGTAGTTTGAAACTCATCAAAGTTAGATAATGGATGTAAATTTCCGTTAACTAACTGATAGCCTCTTTCGTTTATAAGTTTAAGCCAGCCTTGTTTAAATCCAATTTTACTCGTTTTCTCATATAGACCAATTTCTTCACCTTCTTGCGTGATTTCTTGAAATTCTTTTTGATATGGGCTACTAGAAGGTATAAACAATTCTTTTCTATGCAGAATTGGAGGGTTTTCATTCTGATCATACTTAATTACTTTGTGGCTTAATTTCTCTAAATCAACAGATACAGATTTTGTTAGAGCAGGGTAGGAGTCTTTGTAAAAATCTGGATAGGATAGAAAAGAGACTTTAAAAGATTTCCTGAACAATTTGATCAGATTCCAATCATAAGGTTCTAGTTCGAGAGTATTAGATAACCCGTCAATAAAGTTTTGTAACTCTAGAGGCAGGAACTTCAAATATTCTTCATGCAAATAAATAGCATCAGGTAGTTTTTTGCCAAAGTCGATACTTTTTATAAGACTAAGGTATCTATCCTTTGTTAACAATTGAAAGCCTCTTAATTTACTTATTACATACGCTGACTATATTTCAAAAAGAAATGATTTTCCAGTAGCTTAAGATTAAAAGCTAATTTGTTTGATAGTGGTTCCGCCATTTCAAATAAGTTATAAGTCATAAAGCTATTTGTTTGAACAATTGATTTTAAGTTCTAAATCACTTGTTGTTTATTTAAAAATTGCTGTTACATAGATTTCATGTCTATTTAAAACATAGTAATAAAAATAATTAACAGTTGTAATTAACAGTTAGTGTGTATTAATATGTGTTAAACAGATTTAGGAGTTGAGCATGGAAACACACTATTCGTTAACAGAATTATCACAACTTGTTGAGACATCACCCAGAACTATACGTTTTTATATGAGCAAAGGCCTAGTCGATAAACCATTGGGGGCACGAAAAACTGCATACTATACCGATACACATCTACAACAGTTATTGACAGTCACCAACTGGCAGAAAGAAGG
>JGI10211J34971_10002122_pt1 | contig 16283 bp, 20 predicted proteins | sample Etolagsediment_FD_34971 | JGI IMG/M metagenome (IMG submission 34971) | reverse complement strand
GGGGTCTTGTTCCCCACACGTCCGCTTTTTATAAAATTGAATCTTCTACGTAGGGGTCTTGTTCCCCACACGTCCGCTTTTTATAAAATTGAATCTTCTACCTCCATTGGTTCATCATCCTTTGATCCTCCTCCTGATTGAGTATTTTCTTCTTCTTCATCATCTGTAGTTTCATCATCGGTTGTTTCGTCATCTGTAGTTTCATCATTAGTCATCTCATCTTTTGGAGTTGTTTTATCTTCTTCTTCTGTTGTTGATTCATTTAAATTCGAATCAACTTCTTTTGGTTCCTCTGCTGGTTCTGGTTTATTACCTTCATTAGTGTATTCATCTATGTCTTTATCTGTTGTTTCTTCTTCAGTAGTAGTTTCTTGCTCATCACTTAGATTGGAATCAACCTCTTGAGGCTCCACTTCTTCTTCCTCATCAGTAGTTTCGTCTTCTGATTGGTCTTCTACTTGGTCCTCTACTTCATCATTTAAGCTTGAATCTATTTCTTTAGGAGTTGTTTCTTTTACTGGAACGTCTTCTGGAAGAGACACAGTTATCTTTTTTGCATCTTTTCCGTTAAAATCTTTTTTAATCTGCTCAAAGAGTCCGTTAAGTTTGTCAATGACTTTAATAACCAATTTTCTAATCTGATCAAATGTATTATTTTGATAATTAATATCAATATAGATCAATTTGTCGAATGGATGAGGTTCAGTATAGCCGCAAATTATATCTTTATCTTCATCAAGGATATATTGAGTTAGTAAATTACCAACTGTAGAGTTTTCACCATTCATAATAAGTCGCACACCAATTGTCCGATGATTTCGATGAAATTCTACAATCATACCTTTTTTATGAATAATATCATCCTTAATGTCATTTAATTTCTTAATACATGTATCAATAGCCAAATTGAAAATTTCCATGGAATTATATTGACCAGTTGCTTCAATATTCATTACATAAGTCTTTACATTTCCTTTTTTGTCTTTTTTGAATTTCCTTTCTTTTTGTGGATCTTCACTTGTCTCATCATGTTTAAAATAATAAACAGCAGTTGATACTGTAGAAAAACTTGATCCATGTTCTTTACATGTCCCATTAGTTAATTTCATTGAACATTCAAGTTTCTGTCCAGGATTAAGAACAGTTAAAAGCATAGCTGGATATTTTGCAATATCTTCTATTTTTAAATCATTATTAACTTCAAAATCAGATAAATAAACATCCATTTGCTCATGACTATCATTAACTTTGTTAATAGATAGAATTACTTTTTCATAATCTACTTCTAAAGTATTAATCAATGGTATAAAGGTTAGTCTGTGTCCGAGATAATCATTGTCAAATAGTGACGTATTTTCCACAAAATCAATATTGTCTCTAAGAATACCGTACATTGGTATGTTGGTGAGCATTACACGACGCAATGCATTAACCACCGATACTTTTATAATTTCATTTGAATTAATTTCAAATTTGATATGATCATCATTAAATTTTTCTTTTTTTTCTATGAGACTCATTTCTATATAATATAGAAATAATTATTTTAAGTAAAAAAAAAAATAATCATTTTTTTTATTTTTTTTAATATGCGTAATGGACAACAATTTTATATATTCATATTTTAATATATGAGTGAATATGTATTATTTTATAGTAAAGACTGTGTTCATTGTAATGAATTTATGAATGAATTATATAAAAATCAGGATATGTATAGGCTGTTTCATTTCATTAACGTAAATGAAAAAGGTTTGAAATTACCAAGTTATGTCAAGTCAGTTCCTACACTTATCGTTAATGAATCTCAACTCCAAAGACCTAAAATTAAGGTTGGGGAACAAGTATTTGATTGGTATAAAGGGATAATAGAAAATAACAATCAAGCCATGGCGGGAGGAATACAGGATTGGGATCCATCTATGATGAACGGATATTCTGATAATTTTTCTCCATTGGACAACTCTGGAGAGAAAGATAGGAATTTTGTATATTTAGATTCGCAAACAGACAGAATTAATACACCTGATGCACAAAATAATGGTCTAAAGGGATATGAAAAGAAAGGAGGAGGAAATAGACAGCAAACTTTTGCTAAATCTAAAAATCAATTAGATTTAGAAACACTCAAAAAACAACGCGCTATGGATATGCCCAGAGGGTTTGAAAGAACTTAAAAAAATAAAAATAATTAATATAATAAAATGGAACATTCCAATAAGCATCTATTTTTACAGCAATCCGAATTTTTAATTAAGGAATTAAAAAAAATTATTCCAGATGATTCAAATATCCTATTATTTGAAGAAAAATATTATGCAGCTAAAAAGATGAATTCTGATATGATTATTAATGCTTTCGTCAATTATGTTCTTCCTCATAAGGATGAAATTATGAAGAAAAATGAGAAATTCTTTATAAATGGTGGGGGACAAGATAATTTAAGTGAAGACAAATATCAATATGCACTTGATCTTAAGGACAAATGGAGTAATTTCACTGATGCAAATAAAGCAGTTATTTGGCGATTTTTCCAAGTAATGGTTGTTTTATCAGAAAGATATATTATTGAGCGTCTCAAAGATTAAGACATTATTTTTCTATAAAATTCTAAGACTCGTGGATGAGCCCGAATCTTCGACAAATCAATATTTTTTATAAAAAGTCCCTCTAAACTACGAGTTCTAGAGAGAACTACATAAACTTGACCATATTCAAATATAGACTCACCAATATCAGTACAAACATAATCCAACGACATACCTTGGGATTTATGAATAGTGAGTGCCCATGCCAGTTTAAGAGGATACTGAATCTTTTTAATTTTATGTTTGTTTGAATCCTCAAATTCAAACGGATGAGGCTCAATTATAAGTCGTCTTCCATCAAGCAATTCAACAATAGGCTCTTTATTCTGTGAAAATTCAACAACAATACCCCTTGTACCATTTGCTACTTTTGCATCCTTATTATTCACTGTTATCATGACCTGTGTATTGATAGATATTGTTAGATCTGTGGGTATATTTGGATTTTTATCAATCATCGCCTTGAGAAATCGCTTACTTCCCTCACTCAACGCCTTAGAATTGCTTTTTACATATTCATATTTACATTTATAATTATGATATTTACAACCTTTATTGATACATTCCTTCAATTTCTTTTCATTATATTTATTCACTGCCATTTTCCTAGCATAAAGAATAGTTGGAAGAATTTTGTCGAAATCAGGAAATTCCTTATGAAAACTATCGATTTTACGTGATTCAAGAAGAGCTTTGATATCATCATCAACTATTCCAAATCGGATTTTATTAAGGGCATCTTGAAGTTCCATATCCTTTTGTCGCACAATTTCATCTAAAACCACTGTTTCCTTGATAGTTTCATTCCAATTAACTGCTTCAAAACAGAATTTATCCGTTCCAATACATGGTAATTGGAAGAAATCACCAAATATAATAATCTGAATTCCTCCAAAGGGTTTTTTGCGGTTTCTCCGGATATTTCGCGCAATAGCGTCTAACTTCTCGAAAAGTCTTGGAGATAACATGGAAACTTCATCAATAAGTAAGATTTTGATCTCTTTCCATCTTTTTTTACCAAAATAATTAGAATTAACCTTTTCCAAAAGAGTTTCAAATGAACCTTCTCCGAGACCGATTCCGGCCATACTATGAAGTGTTTGTCCATTAATGAGCATACCTGATAATCCAGTAGTACTTGTAATAGCATAGTAACGAGGATCTACTTTGGTCCTCTTAAGAAATTCCACAAATTTATTGATGAGAAATGATTTACCAGTTCCTCCTGGACCAGTAACAAATATATTCGATCCTGTGATCATTTTTTTAAAAGCGTAATCTTGTTTGGTATTGAGCATGATTAGTTGCTATATTATGTTGGCTAAATCTCTAAACTATATTTTTTTCACTTTATTTTTTTTTTATGATTTTTTACAAAGTTAAAAATGAAAGAAAAAACGTCAGAATATGTTTATTTATGTATTTATCAAAAAAATGTCTAAAAATAGACATATTGCAGCTAGTACATTTCTTGAAAGATATGTTGGTATTTTCAATAATGATTTTGTATATATCGCGGAATTGTATCGCAACAATTCCAAATGCCAATTGATGTGCAACGATGGCAATTTCAAAGATGCATTCGGCATTCACGATATTCTCAAATTGAAATATATGGGTAAAGATATGAAACTTCGAACTGAACAAATTTATGATGTTCGAACATCTCATTACCCCAAAGCAATAGCGTTTAATTTCAAAGGATCTATAACAATTGATTGTGAAAAGAAATATATTGAACAAATTTTACATATCGCAATGAATGATCATGATGAAACAATATATATTATCGATGAAAAATTGGTTATTATCGAAAAAATTGATTAAATATTAACTTAAAGTTGCTTTTATACTATTATAAATAAAATGGATCTTACAAAAGCCGGTGAAAATTTAGGAGTGTATTTACGTGATAATGATGTTCCTTATAAAGGCAATATTTATTCGTTTATTAGCCGTTTTTCGGTAAAATGCAAGGAATTAAATGAATTATTGGGAGATTCGCGTCATAAGCCATTTATTTTTCAATTGATGAGGAAATTTTATTTAGATTTGGTAAGTGAAAAATATAGCGAAAAACTAGATGATTATTCGTATGGTCTTTTAAGGAACTATGTGGTATCATTAACAAAAGTATCACAATAAAAACTGGGCAACAATTGCTTCGCAATTAGCATCGTTTTCCGCTTTCTGGAAAAACTGAATAAATATATTATAAAATATATCTTTTGTGATATTTATAAAAAAAACGTCTGTCACCATGAATGCCGCCGTAGATGCAAAAACCGAAGAATTTGTTGCTAATAAAATGTTGATTTATCACAGTGCTAGACGAATCAAAAGAGCACGAGAAATTCCTGGAGGAAATAATGTTTTGATTCTGGAAAATGCATATCAAACAGCTGAACATGAAGTCCAATCCCTGATGAAGAAGACTAACGATGATGCAAAGAATGGACAAGGACCAAAAGACATTCAGGGTGTTATGGAAAGAATGCTGGTAGTCTCTCAAAAGATGTCTGAGCGCGATGAAAAGCGAGAGGCTGTCAAGAAAGCATGGTCTGAATTGGGCAAAACCGACGAGAAAATCGCTGAATTGAATGCAAAATACGATCAGACCAACAAGAGGTACATCGATGCAGTAGAAGCGGTTCGTCAAGCTGGAGGACAAAGCGGAGGTTTCCTTACGGGATGCAAAATAAAAATCCGCATGGAAAACGAGTGATTTCTGAGGAAAAATATTATCAAATATATCCAAATGCTAAAAATAATCTTGAATGGTTTAGACAGGCCGGTTTTGGAATAATTACAAAATTACAAAAAGAGTTGATAGATGGTTATGCTTGTAAAAAATGATTTTAATAAAGCCAATCGTCTAATTATAAATTATTTGAATAAAAATGGATTTGCGTACTTATTCCTCATCAAGACATTTGATAAAAACCGGTAATATAGATGTTTTTAAGATTGATTTTGACCATAAAAAACACCCAAAATTAATAGTAGATCTCATTGATTACCATAACAATAATATCAGAATATACTCATATAAATGTCTTGATTATTTACTTGATTTATATCAAGAAATGTTAGATGGGTTTTATGAATTTCTTCTTTGTTCCGAAAAACAAAATTATATAATAAGGATTTATTATATAATAAGGATTTATTATATAATATCAAAAAATATTATTGTCGAAATATTCAATTGTCTAATCTCTATGATAAAGCATTTGATAAAATGCCTGAAATTGCCGAAAAATTGTCTCGATATTGCGATAATATAAATATAACGATGGTTCTTGGGATATATTTATCACCTTCTTATAGAATCGCAACAAATGTAATTCCATTATCAGAATATTCATGTCTTAACTAAATATTTATTATAATAATGATCATGACGATCCTCATTTATTCTTGACCATCGATGAGATAGATTATTTTGCTGATAGAATGTATTTGTGTCTTCATGATAATAAATTTGATTACCACCATCTCTGTAAATCACTTCATTACCCAAATGTTGGAGTTTATCTTCGGAAATGCCAAATTGTTCCCGAAGTCCATGATTTTCTTGAACTGTCGAAGTTTCAAGTTCAGGTTCTTCATTTGGAATGTAGCTATTGCGTGCTTGACGACATTCTTTTTCATCGACACATTCATATCCTGTAATTTTATTATTGCTTTTACAGACATAAATTTCTTCTTCATCCATTTTCCGACCACAAAGACTGCATTTTAGTGTTTTCATATGATATAACTATTTATCGTGTTTTTAAGTTCTATTAAAACTGATTTTATTTTTTATAAATCATATAGTTTTATTTAATTCAATAAAATGAATTTGGATACAGATCATCACATTTTCAATTTAATTCGAGAATATCTGACACTCAATGAATCAGCTAATCTATCGAGAGTGTCTAAACGAGCTCGAAAATTCTGGAAACAATTTGGAGTAGGAGATCTTCATGAAATTAATAATGTTGGACCATATACTGAATTAATATTTAACGAAAAGACAACAAATCCTGATGTACATCAACATAAATTAACATATTTGGCTATAAATCCGGATTTTCTTAAAATGTTCATGGATCCATCGTTTGATCCAAAAAATTATTGGTAAATCATAAAAATAATCAATATTTATAATATTTAGTTTGTGTGTATGGTCTAAGGAGCCATGAAGTCATGGTCGTAAAAAATAAAAGTACAATTTTGAAAGATAAAACAAAAATTTAAGTAATTATAATTTAAGGATAAAACCTTCGGTACTTGTATTTTTATAAAATGAATAATCTGAATCTTTGATTGGAAAGGTACGACGAAATCTTTTGAATTTCATTGTATTTTTCATAATTTTATAACATTTCTTAGCTTTACGATATTTAACTAAATCTAAAATTGAAAAATCTACGTTAGAATCATTTCTTTTTGGATGCCAATCGTTACCTCCCCATGTAGTATATGTAACTGAAAACTGTTTTGGTATAATATTTATTATCAAATCTAATAGTTTTGTATCATCATTATCCAATGCTCGATTGAATAATTGTACTGGATACAATTTTAATTTTTTACAAGTTTCAATTAGTAATTTTTCATTATTTGTATCATATGCATAGAGGAAAAGGATATTTGGGTTAATTGGAAGCTTAATTGCCATGTCAATTGTAAAATCTGGTTGAGAAAGAAGCTCTTTATAATTATAGTTTGTTTTTTCATGTTCATCATAAAGTGTGTCGAAATATTTTTTACCGTATATGTCGATGATTTGATCGGATGAGATTGACATTGTATATAAATAATGATGTGGGGTTTTTTTAAGTTAGTGTGTGACTTTTTATCTTGAATAAAAATTATTTAATTTAAAAAGTTAGAACTTAAAGAGATAACAATTAATATTATTAAGATGAGTAAATTACAACGAAAGCAAAATTTTATAAACAATGCAAATAGAAAACATAATAATAAATATGATTATTCATTGGTTAATTATGTTAATAATACAACACCTGTTATAATTATATGTCCAAAGCATGGGCAAACAAAACAAATGCCTAAAGAACATATTAAACGCTCAGGTTGTGCTAAATGTGGTAGAGAAAAACAATATGAAAATCGAACAAGAACGCGAAATCAATTTATCGAAAAAGCAAGAGAAATACATGGATCTACATATGATTATTCAAAGGTTAAATATGTTAAAAGTAACATTCCTGTTGAAATTATATGTCCAATACATAATTCATATTTCCAGAAGCCAGTAGTTCATCTTCAAAAAATGGGGTGTCAAAAATGTGGAAAAATGAGAGAAATTGAAAAACGAACATGTAATACTGAACAATTCATCAAGAAGGCACGAAAAGTCCATGGATCTAAATATGATTACTCATTGGTAGATTATAAAAGAAGTGACGAAGAAGTTATTATAATTTGTCCAAATCATGGTGAATTTAGCCAATCCCCATCGTGCCACCTTAATGGAGAATGTTTTAAGTGTGGATCAGAAAAAGGAGCTAAATTAAGAACATTATCAACCGAAAAATTCATTGAAATGGCAAGAAAAGTCCATGGAAATGATAAATATGATTATTCAGAAACAATTTATGAAAAAAGTAAAAAAAAGGTTATTATTATATGTAAAAAAAAAGGACACAAATTTTTCCAGGTTCCAAATTCACATCTTAATGGAACCGGTTGTATCAAATGTTCTTATGAAGAGCGCGCAAAAAACCAATTATTAACTACTAAAGAATTCATTAAGCGAAGTAAAAAATTACATGGAAATAAATTTGATTATTCAAAAGTAATATACAAAGACTATGTGAGCAAAGTTCAAATAATATGTAAAATTCATGGTACATTCTATCAAAGCCCATCAAATCACCTGTGTAATTTTTATGGATGCAAAAAATGTTTATGCATTGGATTTTCTCAAATTTCAAGTGAATGGATGAATTATTTATTAATCAAATATCCAAATTTACAATATTATTACAGTAAAAATGGGGAATTTAAAATACCTAATACAAATTATCATGTTGATGGATATGATATGGAAACAAAAACAATTTTTGAATTTCACGGAGATTATTGGCATGGAAATCCAGAACTGTATGATAAAAATAAATTGAATAAAACATGTAAAAAGACACATGGAGAATTATATCAAAGAACAATTAATAAAATGAATAAATGTAAAAAGCTAGGATATAACTATGTGAGCATATGGGAAAGCAATTGGATAAAAGGAAAAAAAGCATTAAAAAAAATACAAACCAAATTCATAAGAAGAAAAAAAATAAGAGAATATCCTTTTATTTGTAAAAAATGCAATTTTAAAACTAAAACTAAAGCTCATTATGAATCTCATTGTAAAACAGAAAAACATAAAATTGGTAGGAGAAAGATTAGAACTGATAAAAAAAATAAAGTGTGTCCTTACTGCAAATTATATGAAGCTAGTTGCAACATAAATTTGTTAAATCATATTTTAACAAATCATAAATCTAAAGAAGAAAAAGAAAAGGAATATCCAAATTATTGTAAATTATGTGATTATGGATCATTTGGTAAAAAAATGTTTGAAAGACATATAAATACTAAAAAACATAAACAAAAAATAAAATTATCAAAAAACCTTGATAATTAATTTAGCCGCAACGGTCATATGCGTACATATTTGCAGTCGGTACGGAGCATACGGACTGAGTTTTCATACAGGGTGTTGGTTTTTCATTTGGATCAAGGGAATTAACATGAGGAGTACAAATTGCAGCGCGGTGATTATCCTTTACCACCAAACGAGTGCTGACGTTACTACTAGCAGGAAATAAAACGTTCTTTTGGGGATCAAGGCAAAGAGGATTAAATCTGTTAATACCAAGGCCACGTCTATCTGCACCCGAAAGGCGTGTATCTTCTGTTGATAAAAAACACATACCCATGTCAATAAGGTTGCCGTCCGGCCCGCGTGTCCATGGATGTCTCATACCAGCATTCTTTGTTCCGGCAACAACACCTTGGCCAGCTGGGTATCCAGTATTACTTTGAGTGCCATTAGTGTTAGGCAAATACTTACGATCTGGGCATTTTGACAAGGGTTTATTGATATTTTTTAGCTCCGATTCCACATCGACTGGTCCAGCATAGAACCTCTGCTTAACACCGGAATTAACGCTAACTCCACCTTTTTGAGCAATAATGCTAGGATTAGTCTGTAAGCAACTTCCGCATAGAACAGGTGTGTTCATCATATAATTTCCAGGACCTCTAGACTCGACAGTTTCCTTATTTGTTTCGCAAGAATCATACTTAGATCTAGTAAAACTCATTGTCTATATAATATAAATTAGATATAAAAAAATGAGAATAATAAAAAAAAAAATATTGTTCCATTATATACATGAGTTCAACTAGATTAAGAAATGATACATGTGCTTATAAAAAGCAACTTCTTGAAAGCACTGGTCCCCTTAACTACGCTCTCTACACTGGTAAATACGAGAACTGCTCTAAATGCCGCGTGGAATTTGGTATTGTAGGAGGAAATAACGTCAGTCTCTTCAATGGTAACCTCGTCGACCTAGAATCCGATCTCCGTGGTCAGACTCGTCCCGCCAGTCTTTGCCCCTCCATGAAATACCATCCCAAGCAAGCCAATGGCTCCAGTCAGAATCTCGTCCATCAGCCGTCCTGCCAGATGTTTTCTTACCCTAAGGTTCCTAACCCCCCTCCTGTCAAACAGTACAAATGTTAATTTATCTTATAAAAAAACTATATAAAGTTATTTGATAGAATATAATTTTATATAATGAAACTTTACATCTCCCCGCCTTTTGGTAATTATTTTGGATTCTTCCCTCATACAACTGCTATATATGGATCATTCACACTTTTTCCTAGACCTGGACTTTTCTCTCAAATTCGGAAAACTCTCAGATACTCAGCTGAAAATCAGGGATGGATTAATAAGATTGGTTTGAGGAATAAAGGAATTGACTATATGATTCGAAAATGGAAATCATCGTTTTTCTCTTATATACATCAAAATAATATAGTTAGTATAGCAATTCTTAAACCATCTGATATAAAATGTCTTCTCGATAAAATTCCAGAAGACATGAATTTGGAAATAAATGTTAGTTGTCCGAATACAGATGAAGCATTAGTACAGAAAAACGTTCAGAAATTCCTTAATTCTAAAAGGAAATTCTGTTCAATAAAATTTTCTCCCCTCACTAAAACCGATGAAATTGATAGATTTTATGAAATGGGCTTTAGACATTTCCACTTTTCTAATACTTTTCCCATTAAAATGGGTGGTCTCAGTGGAATAGTTCTTATTCCCTATACCAGTAATCTTACTAAATATACTAAGGATAAATATGGTGATGATGTTTATGTAATATCAGGTGGAGGTATCAGAAATATAGAACAAGTGGAAAAATATCAGGCCTCAGGATGTGATGCTGTGTCTGTCTCAACACTTTGCTTTAATCCATTCGTTTTTGCTGGTTTTTACTTTCGATTTTTGCAAAAATATGTTTTTTGAAAAAATATGTATTTAACTAAAATATGTATTCAATTTATATATGAATAAGACTTGGCCATTGATACTTTTAATAGTTGTCATCATATGTTTTTATATGTCATTTATTGTTCAATATAATTTCTTTACAAATATAGAAAACAATTATGATTCAATATTAAATAATATACACTGTGTAAATCTTGATAGAAGTAAGGATAGATGGAAATATATTACTAACATTGGTAAAAAAATTGGATTAAATATTAAAAGATTCAGCGCAATTGATGGTAAAAAACTAAATAATATTGAACAATATTGTACAGATAAATATTATAATATAATGAAAAATCAACCAAATATTTATGGAAACATTGGTTGCTATCTATCACATTTGAATTTATGGAAAAAAATATATGAAAATAATGAATCATATGCAATAATTATTGAAGATGATATTATATTGAAAAACACATTTAAAGAAGAATTATATGATAATTTAATGAAAATACCAAATAATTGGGATATAATATATCTTGGAATTACAAGACCATGTGGTAAAAAGATAAATAATAATATTTATGTTCCTAAAACCCCTGATTGTAATAGAGATAATGGTGGTGCTTTTGCGTATATTGTAAATAGAAAATCATTATATAAATTAATTAAATTTGCTGATTGTAAAATAAATAAAATGATTGATCATAAAATGAGAGATATGTTTGATAATTTAAATATATATATTATATATCCTTTTTTAGTAAATCATAATTATAATGTAGAATCTGATAGAAAAATGAATAATGGTAAATTTTATAATAATAATTATATCAACAAGGCTAATAATATAAAAATAATTATATAATATATGGAAATTATATTATTAATTATTGCCATTATATTTTTTTATGTAACATTGGGAACTCAATATGAATCATTTACTAATTTCAAAAAACCTATAATAATAAATCCTAGAAAAAAACATTTACCAGACCAACCATATATTTGGACATATAATGATAAATCAATTCAAAATGGATATATGCAATTGTGCCATGAAACATTAGTTAAAAAATGTGCAAATAATTTCAATATAGTGGTATTAAATAAAAAAACATTAAATAATTATTTACCAGATTTAAGAAAAGATTTAAATGAAAAAGTAACCAATATAGATATGAAAATTGATTATTATAAATATAATTTATTGTATAAATATGGTGGAATATGGATAGATTTTAATACAATTGTAATGAAAAATCCAATATCAATAATTGATAAACTAAAAAAATATGATTATATTGGTTTTGATAGTTTTTATAATACTAATGGATTTTCCAGTAAAGGATATTCAAATAAAATTATGATTGGACAAAAAGGAAATATATTATTTCGAAAATGCATAGAAGCATGTAATAATCTTTTGGATACTAAACCAGTTTCATACTTTGAGGATAATAATGATATATTTGGACAAAATTTACTACCAATGACAATTAAACATTGTCAAGAATCTGTGCCTGGCTGGAGATATTATCATTTTCCGTCAAAATGTCTAGAGCGCGACAGTCACGGAGAAAAATTGCGAAATCACGTTCTTATTTCTAATAGAGAAATCGACGATGTATGTCGTGATTCATATTATTTCGTTCCAATTTATAATACTGCTCCGGGCTTCCCGAAATGGTTTAAAGATCTTACTAAAACTGGGATAATTAAAAGTAATACTCTTATTTCACGACTTTTTAAATTGGCTCTTGGACTATAATAAACTTTGGTTAATATTTTTCTATTTTTATAGTATTATGTATAAATTATCATTAGCTATATTGTTAATAATTTTATTTTATTCGTATTTGTTAAAAAAAAATAACAAAGAATATTTTGAAAATAAATATGATTTATTTAATATATTTAATAAATGCTTTGTTATTAATTTAAAAGAAACCAAAGAAGGCAAAAGAAGATTGAAAGTACTGAAAAAACATTCCATATTAAATAAATATTTTGAAATATTTCCAGCAATATATGGTAAAACATATAACTATAAAACTGAAATTAAAAACAATATTGTTACTAAATCATGGGATTATGGATCATGGTTACATAAAAAATCAAAAACCGTTGATATGACTGATGGTGAAATTGGTGTTGCATTGAGTCATTTTGGTATTTGGAAAAAAATTGTCAAGGAAAAGATACCTGTTACTTTGGTATTAGAAGATGATGCGATTGATATGCACCCTGATTTTGAAATGTTAGTAACGACTTTTTATAATCATCTTCCCAATGATTGGGATATTTTTTTATTGGGATTTTGGATGAATAGAGGAATTATGGGTAAGCAAATTAATAAATATATTTTTAAGGTAAAAGATTTTGTTTTATTACACTCATACATGATAACGTATGAAGGTGCAAAGAAATTATTAAGTCTATTACCAATTGATATGCCAGTTGATTCGTGGATATCGTCAAAATCAAATTTAATTAATATTTATCGACATAATCATGTTAAAAATAAAAAAACCAAGCGTGTAGCTAGTTCATTAATAAAGCAAAAAAGAGATGCTAAGCAAATTGTTAATACAAATAATTTTTATGTTGGTAATTAAAAATTTATTTTTCAAACTTTTTAATTTAAGTTTTTGAGATTTAATTATTATTTCTAATAATTTTTTTGCAAGCTTCATTCATATGTCTTTGTAAATTAAATTTTGTCGGAAATTTCTTATCGCACATTGGACATTGAAACTTTAATACTTTTAGTATAAATAATATGACAAGATTAAATGATGATTATACTGAAAAAGAAAGTCAAATTAGAAATAATCAATTAATTAATGATTATAGAACTTTCAATATGGGTTCACTTAATAGAGACCAATATTTAGATAGTACAAATAGAGTAGGTATTTACTAAAATAATACTGCAGATGGTCGTGGACAAATGGTTGATAGTGAATCTAATTTAATGAATGGAAAGATGGGTAATATAATGACATCTAATAAGTAAAAGAAGAGGAAAGAGCTTAACCTTATCACGGTGGTTGAGTTTTTGACCTATGTTTAAATATATTTAAACATAGATTTTTTATAAAATTATCCTTTATAAAGCACCACAACATAATTAAAAACAAGAATTTTCCTAGGTGCTCCATACATGGGTGCTGGTCAATCCACTATGAAAAATCCTGATATAAAATCTAAATTAATGAGTGGTGAGAATTCAAATAAATCTAAATCCACTGGAAGTTTAGCAGGTGTTTACATTAATAGATTTACTCCTATGATACCTTGTTTAAGAAATAATGTTCAAAATGTTAGCCATATTGTACCAACACATTGGGTAAGAGGTGGTGAAAGTACAAGAAGTGTTGTAAGAAATATTGATTACCTTAAAAATTGCGGTATGAGGTAAACTTTTTTAGAAAAAAAGTTTAATCAAAAAAATAAGAAAAAAATTATATCAAACTTAAACTATTAAAAAATCCCTCAAATCTTTTGAAAAAATTATTTTTCTTTGCAATCTCTTTTAATAAGAGTTTGGAAGGTAACCATAATAATAACATATTAATAATAAATATTAATGTTCCTGTTACAACAGCTCTTGTTTTATAATTACTATTATCTGTATATTTGGCAAATACATGATTAAAAAATACCTTGGAACCATCATTTATACTTAATGCTAAACCAATATTAGCTAATGGAGGCATTAATGCAGTTGCAATACCAATAGCAACTAATTGTACTCCAGATTTCATGTAAATAGCAATAGGTAATGCTATTCCACATAACAACGCAATAAATATCATATAAACAGCATTTATAGGGTCTGCTCTTGACAACATTTCTTCATTTGGCCAATCTTTAGATAATTTTTCATCAGAAAATGGATTTTTTATATTTTGGAATATCTTTCCAAGTATAAATGAAATTATTATACAAAATAAAATAACAATCATTAATGGAAAAAACCAATTTTTATATTTTTTTTCTAATCTCATTTCACCCCCCTTTAAAAAATTATATAAATTACTTTTGGAAATTAATGAACCAATTGGACTTAATAACATAGAACCAATAATTGTTGTAACAGAATTTGTAGACAAACCTATTGTGGCTAATGAAGCTGATACAATTCCCAAAAGAATAGGATTTGAACGATGACTTTCTTCTAAAGAGTCTTTTAATCTCTTAAGATATTTTTCGCAATACATTATATATTATTAAATATATTTTTACAAAAGTGGTTCAAGTTTTTCTAATACTTCATTAATTATGTCGTGGTGGAAGATCCTTTATAAAGGATAATTTTATAAAAAATCTATGTTTAAATATAAAGGATTTTCCACTACGATGTAGTTAAATTTCATAAAAATGTTAATTTATAAAAAGATGATTTTTATTTGGCATATTTATTATCTGGATGAAGTGTCTCAGCAAGCATATTATTAACTTTCATTTTACCGTGATGATCCAAAAGAACGTTATAAATACGAGATTTAACCATTTTTTTTCTGACAATTGTATCTCCATTAACTAGTTTTACTGCTGGACGTAATTCCCCATTGATGTATATACCATGCCCCCGAGTAACATATGTGTTTCTATCCGGAACATTTTCACCAAGAGAATCTTTTTTGAACAAAATCACATAATTACGTTCATTAATCATGTTAGTTACTTTCTTGATTTCATGTCCATTAATTGTATTTGATAATTCAATATCTTTAATGGCAATTTTACCTTGATCAGTATGAACTAAGGAGTTTCCAAGGAAACAAACGCCACCAGTTAGACTAAAAGAAACAACTTCAGGATTATTAATAGTGAAAGTGTTACCACTACCAGCTGCTATTGGGGGGTTTCCTGAAGAATTTGTGGATAAATGAAATTGAAAAGGCCCAGAACCCGAAAAACCACCAACATAATATGTAGTTCCATCATCAACTTGATTTGTAAAATTTGTAACAGTAGTACCAGTTACATCATCTGTTCCAGAAAGTTGAATTGCTGATCCATTACTAATACCTAATGTATTGGCAGAAATAGTAAATACTATAACATTGCTATCAGAATCACCAACTATATTTGAAAAACTCTGACTCATATATATATATATATATATATATATATATATAATATTTTTT
>JGI10211J34971_10002121_pt1 | contig 16289 bp, 7 predicted proteins | sample Etolagsediment_FD_34971 | JGI IMG/M metagenome (IMG submission 34971) | reverse complement strand
TTGAGTAATCCAGCATGAAGAACGCTGGCTACAGGACCGCGGGTTTTTGCGCAAAGTTCTATTGCTTCATCGAATTTCTTTTCTTTCACTAAGGGGAGAAGCTTCTCTAAGAAATCGTGAACAGAAATTTTTGCATAGCGAAGGGAAATGATTTTCCAAATTGAAGTGGCTAATGCCCAGATAACCAAAATGAGCATAGGGTACATGACCCATCCGCCCTTAATAAAAAGGTCGACTAAGCCGCTACCAACAATTTTTCGGGCAAAGGCTTCGATACCTCCGGCTTGTACTGTTTCTTCAACCACAACTACTTCTTCTTCAACGATAGCTGTTGTGTCTTCAACCGTCACTGCTTCCTGGGCACAAAGATTGCCGACAAACATGCCAACTAACAATAATGCCAAGAATAGAATTCTGAGTTTCTTATTGGTATACACTTGTATATCCTCCTTAAATTTTACCATTCAAATCTAACGCCTAAGGAAATTCTGCGCCCTATTGAATAAATATTTGGATTAGACAGACCTTCAAGGTAGATCGCAGCACCAGTGACGTCTTCACCGTCTTCTGCTTCAATTTTACCATCGTGGTTCAAATCATAGGTATCCCAATAGGTGAGGGTTCCCTTATCCTGTGTTTCGCCAGTTTTTGCGTCTACATAATTAATATTTAATGTATTAAATAAATTTGATATATTAACGAAGATACTGAATTGTGTATCTCCAAAGAGGTTGAAGGACTTGCTGACTCTTAAATCTGCCGAATTTGTCCATGGCAGTCTGTCTGAATTTGTTTCAAGCTGAACGTTGCTGTCAGGGTCAGGTGTCACAGGAGTATATGGAGCGCCTGATTGGATTCTCCAAAGCAAACTTGCATAGAATTTATCGGGCATTTTTAAGCCAAGCAGATAAAATTCTTCATCTTCAGGAATTCTGAAATCAAGATTTACAGATGCATTATGACGAACGTCCCAGGTAAGTGGGAATTCCCGCAGGTTGTCACGGGCTTCGTGAGCGCCGGAATTACGTCCGTTTGCCCATGAGTAGGTATAACCGACTGTGCCGCCCCAGAAATTGCTGAAGCGTTTTCGAAGAGTGAGTTCTACGCCGCGCGCACTACCATAGTCTTCGGAAATATAGAGCCAGTATTGTCGTCCTGCCTGAGCAATACTATCGGGTAAGAGTGAGTAGTCATTATCAAGAATACTCACAAGATTATAAATATTTTTATAGAAAAGAGTCACATCAAGGAGATAATCCTCACCCATCTGATGCTCGACACCAACCTCATACGTTATTGTTGTTTCTGGTTTAAGGTTAGGATTACCAACATTTGTGCCGACTTGTCCAGCATCCGGAGTTGCACTCGTGAACACATACTGCATCGGGGGAAGCTGAGATTGATAATTATAAGCAAAGTGCAGCACGTCTTTTTCTGTGATAGGATGCGACACACCCAAACGGGGGCTGACCATGATTTGGAACTTGTTAACATCTTCTGTTCTGGTCATAAATCCACCGCTGCCGTCATCGACGATATAGGTTACTTCATCCCATGTCGCGTCGACATATTCACCGGTCGTATCACTCTTAACTTGATACTTATCTCCAAGATACCAGAAGTCAAAGCGCATGCCGGCATTTACGATCATGCCTTCCCACTCCATTTTATCCTGGAGATAAAAAGCGCCTTGCCATGGATATGCTTTATAACCGTCAATTTCACCACCTGCAAATTTAATGGCATCTGTAAAGTCATCTTTCCAATAAATATCAAGGCCATAAGGAATCATGTTATCAGGTTCATAAGGTGTGATATTTGTATCTACCTTGGTAACCTGTGATAGATAGTTCGGTAGACGTGTTACATCATCAATATTCCATGGGCTGGTTAAACGGTCTTTGTAAATTTGATTATACATAATTTCAAGACCGGTTTTTGCTTGATGTATTTCATTGATCTGATACGTGAAATCACTTCGGAGTGTATATGTAATGGTTTGATCCGTCCAGAAATTACCGGCGTGAGTTCCAGGATTAGAGAAGAATGGGATTGGCTTTTCATTATGAAGCTGATCAAAATATTCGACGATTTGGTTTTCCTGTGCACCAGGAATATGTACACCAAAGTTATTAGAGAGTGGATCCTGGGTCCATGTAGGATTATTCCAATCAGTGTTATTATCTTCGAAATACCAATCTCTGTCTACACCGGAGTTCAGATCAATGTTTGTTTCAAAGCGGCTTGCACGGATGGTGTAGAACATTTTGGGAGAAAGTGTATGATCCCATGTTAAGGCTACTTGGTTATGCTCTGTAGTCCAGTGGTTCATGTAGCGAAGAGACAGTCTATTAAGATAATTAAATGGAAGATTTGTCTCTCTGTCACCACGAACTGCGGCAGTCAATTTAACAGTGGGACTGACCTGGAATTTTGTTTTCAGGTTTGCCTGATAGTTATTAACATATCTGTCTCCGACATCAAAAAGCCAGACTTTGTCCCTATTTTCTGTAAGAGAATTGATTTGGTCAGCATAATATAATGAATCACCAAATCCAAAATAGGACAATTGTCCCAACGGGTCGTATAATGGATTATCTTCCTCGAGGGCATAATAATCTTTATACCTTCCATCAGTCCATGCACCAGTCATATTGAGATAGAACGTTAACTTATCTCTTTGATGCTGTGAACCGGCAGGAATAATTGGTCCGCCAAAAGCGAATTTGACTCCGTCTTCATTGCTTCCTTCATCAAAAATGTGGTCAGAACTCACTTCAAATTTTCCTGAGTATTCCGGACCACCTGATTTGGTAACAAGGTTGATAATAGCTGATTGTGCGTTGCCGAATTCTGCAGTAAAACCACCTGTTTGAACAGACATATCTCCTACAGCATCCATGTCGAGCTGCATTCCGAAGCCATTATCCACGGGATTCGAAACGGACATTCCATCAACAGTATACACCACTTCATTTGCCCGACCACCTCTGATATGGAGATTTTCTCCAGTTCCGACAGCGCCGGCAGTGACAGCAACAATTTCCTGAATGGATTGTACGGGCATTTGTTTGATGTCTTCAGCTGTAATGATCTTCTCTGAACCGGTAACGTCTTTTTCAACAAGCTTCTGTTCCGCTCTCACGGTGATACCTTCGATTTGGGTATCAGTACTTTTCAGTTCAAAGTTCAAGGTTGTAGTCAAATCAAGATTGATCTTAACATCAGTGACAGTGACTGCCTGATATCCCATTCGGAACGCCTTGATTTCATAGGTGCCAGGAGGAATGTTAATGACCATGAAACGACCTTTGTCGTCCGTGGATGCACCCATCTGTTTTTCAATAATGATTACATTTGCACCAATAACGGGTTCTCCTGAATCTACATCAGTAACGCGGCCTGCAAGTTTACCAGTGGTACCTGCGTTAAGCACGCCTACCAGGAGAAAAAGCACAACGAATATAAAAGCAAATACGTACCTTTTCATAGCTTCTCCCTTCATAAAAAATTGGCCTTAGGTACTAAGACACGGGGCTAATTTCGAGTGTAGTAAAACATATGTCAACTTTTTTTTGCATCAACAAAGCATTACATTTCATCGATGTTATACTTATTTTGAAAACCTTCATACAACTGATTCTCATATTTGGTCAATTCTCCATTTTTTGAGAACGATATTCCGAAATATTTTTGAAAATTATTCTTTAAGATGTGTGCAAAAACATCGAACAGCACGGGTTCTTCAATAATATTATTTATTGCGATCGTTTTTTTTGATAATATTTTTTTTATCGTTTCTTTTTCTTTATCACTTTTAGTTGGTATGAGTTCCGCCATAAGCTCCTGATTGTGATTTAGTAAGATCGAACCGTGTTGAAGCAATGCATTTCCTTTGCGGATTTGTGCACTGCCAATGATCTTTTTGCCCTTATAATTTATTTCATATTTGGACGCACTTGTAAAGCAAGGATTCACCCACGTTCTCTGTTCTTGTCCGGAAGGCATACTGTTCTGCATTGTTGCATCGATGCCGATCTCGTGAAGTGTGGCAAGCAGGACTTCTCCTATTTTTTGATACGATTCCAAAACAGAACCGGCAAGGATACCATCAGTTCTTGATATAACTGCATAGGTAACTTCATCGTAATGAAGTACGGCTCTCCCACCTGTTGGCCTGCGTACAAGACCAAAGCCATACTCTTTCACTTTTTCTGGGAGGATATGCTCATTTATTTTTTGATGATACCCAAAAGAAACGGTAGGCGGATCCCAATCATATAAACGAATTGTAGGCGGAGTATTTTTATTTATAATTCCGAATAAGATTGCTTCATCCATTGCCATGTTCTCATATGGCTTAAGTTTTCCGGAATTAATAAAACGCCAGGTTTCTTTCATTATTGAAAAACTACTTTCTCTTTACCTTTAATAATAGAACCGATCACACGAGCATTGGTTTGTTCAAGAATTGAAATCGCGTCTGATTCATTCACTACAGCGATCATGCCGATTCCCATATTGAAAGCACGATACATTTCATCTTCATCAACATGCCCTCCATGCTGAAGGAAAGTAAAAAGAGGTGGAACTTCCCATGATTCTTTTGTCACAATGGCAGACATTCCTTCAGGAATTATCCGCTTAAGATTTCCCGGAATACCTCCGCCTGTGATATGGGCGAGTCCTTTGATAAGATGCCGATCAATTAAAGGTTTTAGGATAGGATAATACGATTTATGCACAGCAAGAAGTGCTTCTGCAAGAGGTTTGTCCAATTCATTTATATAAGAATGCGGCTTGAGCTTGAGTATATCAAACACGATTTTTCGCGCTAAAGTATATCCGTTCGTATGAAGCCCCGTCGAAGAAAATCCGAGAAGCACATCGCCATCAGTAATAGTTTTACCGGAGATTGTACATTCTTCATCAACGCAGCCGACAATCGTGCCGACCAAGTCAAAATCATTTTTTTGATAAAGAGACGGCATTTCCGCAAGCTCTCCGCCGATGAGTGCGCAGTCATTTTGACGGCACGCAAGAGCAAGCCCCTTAACTATTTCTTCGATATGCTGAGGTATTACTTTCCCTATTCCGATATAATCCAGGAAAAATAGAGGATATGCTCCTTGTGTGAGAATATCATTCACACAATGATTTACAATATCCTGACCAACAGTATCCCATTTTCGTGCCAGATTTGCAACCTGTACTTTCGAGCCTACACTGTCTGTGCTTGATACCAGGATTGGCTGTTTCCATTTTGACAGATCGAGTTTGAAGAGCGCACCAAATGAACCGATGTCAGTGATTACATTTTTTGAGAAAGTGCTTTTTGCAAGAGGTTTTATCAAACCAACAGCTTTTTCTCCCGCGTTGATGTCTACACCAGCCTTCTTATAATCCATTTTATCTTTCATTATTATTAAAACTGGGTGTAATTTTTGAGTTTGTTAAAACGAGATTCTATTTTTTCTTTTGAAAGCTCTGTCAGCGCATCCAAACTGAACCCTTCAACATTAAAAGCCGAGGTGATCGTTCCCATGATGGCTGCCTGTTTCAGAGTCTTATTACTGAGTGTTTTGCATGATGCAAGATAACCCATGAAACCGCCGGAGAAGCAATCTCCTGCACCTGTAGTGTCCAGCACCTTTTTCAGCGGATAGCCCGGAGCAAAGAAATAGAAATCCTTTTTTACTACCATCACACCATGCTCTCCCTTTTTGACGACGACGATCTTCGGCCCGTATGTGAGTATTTTTTGAGAGGCATCATATAAATAATGCTCCTGTGTGAGTAAACGAATTTCCTCATCATTAATAAAGAGAATATCAATGTGCTGAAGCATTTCCATCAGCTTATCGAGTTTTTTGATGATCCAATAGTTCATTGTGTCGGCAGCAATTATTTTTGGCTTTCGCATCTGAGAGATAACATTGAGTTGTATCTCCGGATCAATATTGCCAAGTAATATAAATGGAGAATCTCGCAGTTCTTCTGGTATAGTTGGATTGAATTTTTCAAAAACATTTAAGTGGGTTTCCAGCGTAATTGCCTGATTGAGGTTTTTATATCGTCCTCTCCAACGAAAAGTTTGTCCATCCGCAAAATGTAAGGCTTTTGTATTCACTCCATGTTTTTCCAGGAGTTCTACATGTTCTTTCGGGAAATCCTCTCCCACTACACCGACAATGGAAACATTATCATACAGAAAGCTTGCTGAAACAGACCCATATACTGCAGAACCACCAAGCACATCATGAACCTTCCCATGATGATTTTCAATACTGTCAAGAGCTATGGAACCAACAACAAGTAAACTCATTATTCTATATCACTTTCTTCAATTATAACAGTCGCAGGTTTGTTTTTATCATGAAGTAAATAGTTCCAGAATTTCGAAACGCCGCCAGTAGAAAAAAAACGAACAAGCAATATCAATAAAACTAAAAGAATAATTCTAATAATGAGCTTCCATATCGAAGTAATGTCCTTATTTCTATAATATCTCCGTTTTTTCCATTCATCAGTAAAAAAAGACATGTTATATAATACTTTTCAATCCCTCGGCAAAGCGCAGCAAGCCCATTTCAATATTCTCCATAGAATTTGCATATGAGAAGCGAACATAATTATTTGCCCCAAAAGCAAGCCCGGGAACAATTGCCACGTAATATTTTTTGAGGATATACGTGCAGAGATCTGCGGAGGACGTAATATTGATTTTATTATTTTGTAAATAGAATGAAATGTCCGGCATCGCATAAAAAGCGCCTTTTGGAAGTATACATTTCACATTTGGTATATTGTTGAGTTCTTTTACGAGGAAGTTTCTGCGCTTCTCAAACTGCTGGCGCATTTTTTCAATGCTTCCGTCATCTTCTGTAAGTGCTATGATGGCAGCTTTCTGGGTCATGGAATTCACATTTGAAGTGGTATGACTCTGGATGCGGCTTGCATATTTAATGACTTCTATCGGCCCGGCAGCATATCCGAGACGCCATCCTGTCATAGCATACGCTTTGGAAACACCGTTTATCACAATAGTGATTTCCTTAGCTTCAGGGGAAAGCGATGCAATAGATACATGCTCTACATCATCATAAATAAGCTTTTCATAAATTTCATCGGAAATAATAAGAATGTTGTTTTTTACACAGACTTCTGCAATCCCAAGCAGCTCATCTTTAGTATAGACACTTCCTGTAGGATTATTCGGCGAGTTCAGGATGAGTGCTTTCGGATTACTCAGCGAAGAAATCGCTTCATCGAGTTGCTGCGCAGTTATCTTGAAGTTTGTGCTCATATCTGTGGGGAGCAGGATGGGATGACCATCTACCATTTCCACCTGAGAAGTATAACTCACCCAGTACGGAGAAGGGATAAGTATTTCATCTCTGGGATCACAGATTGCAAGGAGAATATGAATGATCGAAGCTTTTGCCCCGGGAGAAACAAGTATCTGATCTGGTGTATACTCAAGACCATTGTCATTTTTGAACTTCTCTACAATAGCTTCTCGTAATTCAAGAATACCAGCGGACGCGGTATATCGTGTGAAATTATCATCAAGCGCTTTTTTCGCAGCGTTTTTAATATACTCGGGGGTGTTGAAATCCGGTTCGCCAACCCCGAAATTTATCACATCATGACCCTCTGCCTTCATCTGTTTGGCAAGAGCAGAAACAGTCAGTGTGGGGGATGGCTTGATTGCACGTGCACGGTGTGAAAGTAATGTGTTCATTACATCTCCAGATAATTATAATTCATATACTATTTTGGAAAGGTCGGCAGTTTTTACAAAAGAAGAATGGATCAGTCGGAGGAGCGCCATACGGTTTTCCCGGAGCTTTTCATCCTCGACCATGACCATCACGTTATCAAAAAAAATATCAATAAAGTCTTTTAATTCAACAAGAACGTTAAAACATGCATTATAATTTTTTTCTTCAAAATGAGCCTCATAATGGGGAATGATCTCGGTGAGTTTTTTATAGAGCTGCACTTCCTCTTTTTCGTCAAGAAGTGCTTCATTCAAAGGAATAATCTTTTTTGAGCTTTCCAAAATATTTGATGCCCTTTTAAATCCGATAATAAAATCTTTGAAATCTTCATGAAGCTTGAATTCCTGCAGATTTTTTGCGCGGATAAGAAGATCCGGTATATTTCGATAATCAGCTTCAATTGTCGCATTTATCACATCATAATCAATGCCCTGCTGCTCCAGGTACATGCGGATTCTTTGTGTGAAGAATTCTACCAGATCAGCAAAAAAATCTTCTTTGGAATCTTTATAAGGAGTCATGCCCTGCTTCATAAACTCCTCAAGATCCAGGGACAGATCATGTTCTGCGAGTATGGAAATAATTCCGTTTCCCGCTCTTCTTATCCCGAGAGGATCGCTTGTGCCTGAGGGTTGTAAACCGATCGAGAAACATCCAGCAATCGTATCCATTTTATCAATAATAGATAGGATAATTCCGATTTTTGTTTCAGGGAGAATGTCACCCTTAAAACGCGGTAGGTATTGTTCAAAGAGTGCCTGAGATACTTCAGTATCTTCGCCGTCATTCAATGCATATTGCCAGCCCATGTAGCCCTGCAATTTAGTATATTCCTTTTCTCCAAGAATAAGTGTTGTCAGGTCGGATTTGCTGAGATGAGCCGCTCTCTCAATTCTATCTTTATCATAAGAAAGCACCTCTGCGCACCATTTTCCAAGAGATTTCATTCTCTCTATCTTATCAAAAAGAGTACCGAGATTCTTTATGAAAGTGATCTTTTTCAGTTCTTCTACCCGCGCGGCAAGCGGTGTTTTTTTGTCTGTATCAAAATAGAACTTCGCATCGCTCAACCGTGCATTAATGACCCGCTCATTTCCGTAAAGCACTTTATCGATCGTATCAGGATTGCTATTCCCGATGCCGATGAAAAAGCACATAATTTCATTATCTTCATTCTGCACAGAAAAGGATTTTTGAGTTTCCGCAAGAGTGGTAGTAAGTACTTTTGAAGGGAGTGATAAATATGATGTGTCAAATGTTCCCATGATTGGAGATGGAAATTCAACCAGATCTGTCACAGTTTCGAGCAGTTCAGAATTCTCGACAGGAATTCCACCAACTTTGCGTGCGGTGTTTTCAATTTCCTTCTCGATAAATTCTTTTCTTTCAACTCTATTTGCAATAACAAAATGCTTTTTTAATAAAGGAACATATTTATTAATATTATAAATAGTAATTAAATTATGAAGGTTTTGGAATCTGTTTCCTAAAGAAAATCTGTCGCTTTTTATTCCATCGATCCCGAACTCGAGAAGTTCATCATTATACAATGCCAGCAGCCAGCGTATGGGACGTGCAAAGAGAAGTGTGCTGTTTCCCCAGTGCATCTTTTTTGGGAAAGAGATTTTTGGAATGACGTCCACGGAAATAGCGCTGAGAATCTCGTCTGTTTGTTTTCCTTTTATATGCTTGATGACACTGAGATATTCACCTTTTGGGAGTTGCTTAACAATGATGTCTTTTTCTTCAAGATTTTGCTTCTTTAGAAATCCCTGCCCCACTTTATTGAGATTGCCATCCTCATCATAAGCAATGCGTGCAGGAGGTCCTACGATCTCTTCAGAAGAATTTTCTTGCGCTGCTGGAAGTCCGGTTATCGTTATGCATAATCTGCGTGGAGTAGAATAGTGTTTGATCTCATCAAAATTAAGTTGTGCTTCTGTCAGTTGTGAGGAAAAATATTCCTGCAGGAATGTAATTGCAGGTTGGATGTAAGAAGCGGGTAATTCTTCAACGCCGATTTCATAGAGATAGGAATTATTATTCATGTTGAGGGGGAAATTTTCCGATGGGGTAAAGCGTGTCAAGATTTTGGGTGTGCTGATTTATTTCGGCTCTATTCTCTCTCCAGCAGGAATGTAGCCGGCCCGAAGTTTAAAAGGTCAATTTCCATGAGTGCACCGAATTTTCCAAGTTTTGTTGGAACTCCAAGCTCATTGAGAGATGTCCCAAAATACTCATATAATGCTTCTGCCTTTTCAGGAGGAGCTGAATCGGAAAAACCGGGACGGTTTCCTTTATTTGTGTCCGCATACAGGGTGAATTGCGAGATCAGCAGCACTTCACCGCCAATATCTTTCACGCTGAGATTCATCTTGCCTTCACCATCTTCAAAAATGCGCAGGTTTGCTGCTTTCTTTGCCAGGCAATCTGCATGTGCTTGAGCATCATTATGCCCGACTCCCAGGAAAATGAGAAGTCCCTTTCCTATCTTTGAAATAAGAGTACCTTCCACAGAAACAGAAGCACGGTTCACGCGCTGAATACACAGCCGCATAGCACCTCCATACATTTGATGTGAACAGACTATTTTCTGCCCATGTTTTGTCAACAATCATCAATTTCTTGACGAGAAAAATCAATGTACACATACAAGAACTTCCTATGAAAAAGAGCAAAAGCAGCATATTTGAACTGAATAAAATATTGACCGTAAAGGGAATGGGTTTACATTTTGGCAATCAAAAGAGGAAGACAGCCTATATACTTTGATACTATCGAATTTTCGCTCATAAAGAGCACGTCGCCAAATGACGGTATAAAACCATAAATAATTGAATAATTATGTATAAGGATAGTAAAAAGTTTAATAGGAATGAAGACTAAATCTGTTTTCTTTATCAGCACCCTGTTTTTTGTAGCAGCAGGTTACACATTTCTGCAGCATACTGCAATACAGGCAGAAACCATCATCCAAAAAGGTGAGGAGAAGTCATACGAGAAAACAATTGAAGTCATAGACAGCACCGGGAAAACGCAGCTAGACACACTCCTCATTGTCACGGACACTCTTTTTATCGAAAAGCCGGAACTCGGTATTGTCGATACAATTTCCTATGCTGATACATTAAATGTAACAAAAGAACACGAGAAGCAAAAAGATTCCGTTAAAGTCGTCCCTAAGAAAAGAATATATACACAGCGCGTGTCATCTTTTCCCAGCTTGTTTCATCATACTATTTCTATGCCCCTTATGGCAAAGAAGGATTCCGCAGCAGTTTTAGAATACTTAAAAAAAGAAGCATTTCCACAAAAGAAGTTCAGCAGATACTTTATAAATTCTCAGCTCTACGAACACTCTGATGAATTTGATATAAGAAAGCGCAGGGTGCTTGTAAAAAGTTCATTTGGTGGTGCGCGTGTTCATGCTCCTTTTGCGCTAGGTCTCGAGAATTATGTCAACATGCGCTTCCGAGAGCAGCTATATGAATATTTGTATGATGATATCGAACAGGCAGAGCAGCTTCGCGTTCAGAACAGGCAGGCGCAGGGGATTATTCCTGATATCGAATTCCCAAAGATAAAAATGCCCAAAGCAATGCGTCGGTTCTTTGGTGATAATATCGGGCGGCTTAAGGTGACCGGTTCTCAAAAAATTACAATCGGTGGCTCGTCAACAAAGCGTAAACCGGAAACTGCAACTGAAAGCTCAAATAAAGGTTTTTTTCCTGACCTGAAAATGGAGCAGAAACTGAATCTTGGCATCAGCGGAACCATCGGAAAAAAGATCAAGGTAGATGTCAGGCAGACATCAGATGAATCCATTTTTGAGAAAAATAAGATAAGCATAAAATATGTAGGTGATGAAGACGATCCCATCAAGCTGATCGAAGCGGGTGATACACGGCTTTCGCTTTCCGGATCTCAATTTATCAGTTACTCAGCTTCTTCGGAAAACCTGTTTGGTATCAAAGGCGAATTTGAATTTGGGAAGCTCAAGCTCACTACCATAGTAAGCCAGCAGGAAGGACAGCAGGCATCTGCCTCAGCGACAGGGAATGCAGTTGAGCAGGAAACAGAGTATATGGACAAGAACTTTGTCCGCAACAAATATTTCCTGTTCAATGAACCGGACAGTTTATTTGTAGGTCCCGACAATCTACCTGTAAATCCTGACACACTCCCAATGACAAAATGGAGCTATCTTACTCAAAAAGTACCAAAAGATGCTTCAGTCAGGATATTCATTGATGACGGAAGGATTGATCCCAATGATGTAACAGGATATGATCTTGATGGCAATGAATATAAGTTCTATGAACTTACAGATCCGATAAATGATTTCCTGATAGATTATTTAAACTCACCATATATGATTGAATTTGGTGTGGGGATTTCGAATAATTATGCCATTGGTGTCATCTATGAAGAACGGTCTGGTAAACAATGGGGAAGTTGGCCCCAGGGTGGAAATCTTGAAGTGAAGATGATCAAGAAGAACTATAATGTTACCGCCGAGGATCTGCCTGAAGCATTGTGGGGTTATCAGATCAAGAATATTTACAGTCTTGGTGGACAGGATATAGATTCCCAGGGATTTGAAATGAAGATATACTACTATCCTCCGGGATCTGGAAGTGAAACAGTAGATGGAATTATCGATTCCAACAATGTGCAGCATAAATTCGTTGATATTCTCAATCTTGATACCAACGGAGATGGCATAGTAAACGGGAATGATGAAACAGTTGATCTGGAAAAGGGTATTGCTCAATTTCGTATGTGGGAGCCATTCCAGCCATACTGGTTCTCGGAATACTGCACTCTCGGGAATCCGATGGTCTATAATGAACTCAATCCCGATCCGACGGAAAATGCTTATAATCCTTTCTATCTGGGTGTAAAATCAAATAAAGTTGGCAGCACGATCAACCTGGGGCATATCAATATAATTGAAGGAAGCGAGAAGGTTTATGTCGATGGGGTACTCATGAAAAAGGGGATCGATTATGAGATTGATTATTTCAGCGGCACGATTAGACTCAAAAGCGATGCTGCTACCGATCCTAACGCTGATGTCAAAGTGGATTTTGAATACCAGCCCTTTTTCAATATTGATAAGAAAAGCATGTTTGGCATTCGTGCAGATTATGAATTCAATAACAACGCCAAGATCGGTGCCACTTTTATGTATGAAGGAGGTTCCACCAGCAATAAACATGTGAAGGTGGGTGGTGAACCCACAAAGATATTTATCGGTGATATTGATGGATCGATACGAGCAGATCTGCCATTTGTGACCGATCTGGTTGATATGATCCCGCTCGTGAGAACCAATGAGAAATCCACCGTTTCCCTTTCCGGTGAAGTGGCAATGAATATACCCAATCCAAATGCGACTGATAATGGCGAAGCTTATATTGATGATATGGAAGCCATTAATGAAATTTTGTCAGTTGGCATCAGCCGTACTGAGTATGATTTCGCAAGTCATCCTATCGGGATTGATTCTCTTATGGCAGACACACTGGTTACACATATTACAAGGGGCGATTTTAACTGGTATAATCCTCACAATGAATTCCAGAAAAAGGACATTTATCCTGATCTTCCAATTGACGAAGGAAGAGAGTATGTCTCCGTACTCGAATGCAAACTTGAGCCCATTTCACTGCTCCCGAACTGGGGTGGTATCATGAAGAGTTTCGGCACTACCGCAGAGGATTTTAAAAAGAAACGCTATCTCGAACTCACCATAAAAGCTGATGACGCTGAGCTGGGTGATACACTTTTTATTGATTTCGGAACGATGACGGAAGATTATTATCCGATTCTCAAACCTAATGGTGTTCTAAATTATGAAGATATTAACCAGGATGGTGTACTCGATGTGGGTGAAGACGTGGGGCTTGATAATGTGCCGGGAACAGATCCGGTACCTCCCAAAAACCATGATTTTGATGATACTGAAGACGTTGATGATGGCAATGACGACTATATTTATACCGCGGGATCATCAAATTATAGTGGCATCAATGGCGATGAAGTGAATGGGCGATTAGACACTGAAGACCTGAATAGAAACTTTGTGCTCGACACCAGAAATAATTATTTCCAATATGCAATCGATCTGACAAACGTTGATCCGGAGATTCTTATTTCTGAATATAATGATTGGAAATATATCCGCATCCCCTTGCAGGATTCCCTTTTTTTTAAACCGCTTGGTGAAGGAAATATTGCTTGGAACTATATACAAAGTGCCCGTTTGTGGATGAAGACAGAAACCACGGATGACCTGGTTATCGATATCGAGACTTTCGAACTGGTCGGCAACAAATGGACGGCTTCAACAATAATGGACACCACTCTCCACAAACCAGCCGATCTGCAACCGGATGAAGCCTTTGAAGTGGCAACTGAAAATAACTCAAATAACCTCGACTATACACCACCTCCCGGTTCATTAACGGGAGACGATGATAAAGAAAAAGAGATAGAGCAGTCACTCGTGTTGAATATACAAAATCTTGAGCCGGATAGATATATTTATGCGAAGGAGACTTTTTCAGAAAAAATAGATCTCCTCAATTACAGCAAAGTAAAATTATGGGTGTATGCACAGCATGCGACAGGACCACCACCCAATGCATCGGATACTGAAACAATTGTTTTCCGTCTTGGTTCAGACACAATGAACTATTATGAATATCGTCAATCTGTGCAGGTATATGATGATATAGACTCAAAAATGACTGAGAGCTACTGGCAGGATATTACGATTGATTTCACGGAATTTACAGACCTGAAAAAGAGCGATATGCCGGATACGACTGCACAGCTCAGAATGGTTGGAACACCTTCTCTGGGGTATATCAAACAAGTGGCAGTGGGACTGATACGACCGGATAGTATGGAAACCACTTTCAGCGGACGCATTTTCTTTGATGATATTCGTGTGAGTGATCCTTACAGTGAGATGGGAATGGCAGCCCGGTTAACACTTGATACAAAAATTGCAGATTTTGCAGATATACTTATAAATTTTGAAAGGAAAACTCCCAATTTCTACTCGCTTGGTGCACGAGCAGGCAGCGGATCGGACAGTTATTCCTATTCTCTAAGAAATAATCTTTATCTTCATAAATTTATGCCCGATGCATGGGGCTTTAATATCCCTGTGAAATTTGATTATTCTTATGGAGAAAGCAAGCCGCGTTTCCAGCCCTATTCGGATGTGAAACTCATTACACCGGAAGAAAAAACTAAATATAAAACGACAAACGAGACAAAATCTGCATCGATTTCCCTGCGGAAAAACAAGACATCGACAAATTTCTTTGCCAAGCTCTTCCTCGATAATACTTTTATCAGAGCAGAAGTAAGGCACACAAAATCTCTCTCTCCAACAAAACGGGATACCACCTATAAATATACAGGAACGTTGAATTACGCATTGAATTTCAACAAAGCAAAACATGATCTCAAAATATTTGAAAAATTCAGTGTGTATTACCTGCCACAAAAAATAACAATTAATACAGATTATAATTATACAAAATACAATTCATGGACCAAGCAGAGCCAGGATACATTGTTCACAAATGATGATAAGGCACCCGAGCATTCACTCAATCCAAAACTTACTGTGAAATACGAAATGTTTACAGATTTTGATGCTGATTATATTCTCAATATGACACGCGACCTTGAAAAGAAGAATAAAGTCGGGAAAATGAATATCGGAGTAGAAACTGCCAGAAATCAAGATGTAACCCTGAAATATGTGCCTGACTATATGAAGAAGTTAAATTTCAATACACAATATAAAACCCAGTATAAACAAAACCGCAGAGAAAATCTTCAAAATGACACTTTGAACATTCAATATGAAGTAGAAAATGAACGTAAAGCTTCGGCAAACATCACATTGAAATTCGATAAGTATGGTGAATACATTATGGGACTCATTGAGATAGATGAGGTGGTGAAAGAAGAAGGAGTAAAACCCAAAGAGGAATTGATCGAGGAGGAGCCAGAAAAGGAAATTGACGAAATCGATGAAAAAGAGCTTGAAGATAGGGAGAAACAAAAGGAACTTGAAGAACAGGAGAAAGGCAAGGAAGATCTGGAAAATGATGTAACAGAAGAGATTGTTGATTCTGTTGATATAGAAATAGAAACACCTGAAGGTGATGAAGAAGTCATAATAGAAAAGAAAACGTCGACATTTGGATTTAAAAATATCGCATTCTATACCACAAAAGCTGTTGGATTCTGTATAAACAAGATCGGTTCTGTGGATCTCAGCTATTCAAATACATACAGGACAAAATACTTTGCACCTCCCGATTCGTTGCCTGATCTCTATTATCAGCTTGGACTCAGGGATAAAACATTCGGGCAGATCCAATCAGTGTCTCAGATCGATGCCTTCTCCGGGAACACAAGAACACAGTTTAGATTTTTTACACACTTGAGCACAGAGGTTTCTGCAAAATACTC
>JGI10211J34971_10002118_pt1 | contig 16299 bp, 10 predicted proteins | sample Etolagsediment_FD_34971 | JGI IMG/M metagenome (IMG submission 34971) | reverse complement strand
GCACCCGAGCAACGCCTGCCCGCGACATTGGAGTCTCACGACGGCGGACTGAATCAGGTTGCCACGGCCGCCTTCGTCTTCGAACTCGAGAAACTCGATCCGCCCGTGCAGCCGAAGGAGGTCTTCAGTTACTACCTGGAAACGCGCGACCGCAAAGGCCAGACGGCTGTCACCCAGTTCGGCATCATGCCCGTGCGCTTCTACGAGATCTGGGCAACGGAGGAATGGTCGTTCGAAGCCCACATCGCCCACGAGGAACCGCCCGAGTTACCCATGATTCTGCAGGCCGTCTGGGAGCTGCACCATCAGAGAGACGACCTGGCCCCCGCCGATTTCGAGCGTCAGTGCAGGGAGATCGCGGCCGAGATGATCGATCCCTCGACAAACCGTGTCTGGGTGTTTGCCGAAGCCAAACCAGGCGATACTCCGCCGCCGGACGTACGCCGAAAAATGGACCGCATCAACGCCCTGGCAAAAGACGGACACGGACGCCTGGCCAAGCACGACACCGGACAGGCCGTCGAGAAACTGCGAGAGGCCGTGCTTATCATGGTCGAGCTCGGTTTGGTGGAGGACGTCACCGAGTTGCTTGCCGCCGTCTCCTCCTCCGGCGCACCCGAATCGACCGGCGAATTCGAGGAGCAGATGGAGGCGTTGACGCTGCTGGAGACACAGGCCCCCGAGGTTAAGCCGGAAGACGCGAAAATCAAGCAGGAAATCGAGCAGGCAGAGAAGACAAAGGAACAGAGCCAGGAAATCGAGGAACTGGAGAAACGTCAGCAGGACGTGGTCGACAAAGCCAGGGACCTGGCCAAGCAGCAGGAGACTCGCGAAGAGCGCGACGCCGCACGACAGCAGCGCGAGCAGCAGGCACTGGCCGCCGAACAGCAGGATGTGGCACAACAGACCAAAACAGCCGCGCAACAGATCGAGCAAGTCGCCGAAGGTGATCGCAACATCGAACAAGCCGCCGACCAGATGCGTGAGGCAGCCCACAAGATGCAGAAGGCAGCCGACGAGATGCGCAAGGGACGAATGGAACAGGCGGCCCAGCAAGCGCAGGAAGCCAGGCAGGAGCTGGCCGGCGTTCGCGAACAGTTGATCGGCTTCTCCCAAGATCAGTTGACCGCCGCGCTGAACGACGCCGAGAAACGAGCGCGCAAGCTCGTTCAGCAGCAACAGCAAGTGCGTCAACAGACGGAAGCCGTGGCTGAAGAAACAGGCGGAGAACAGAGCCCGACAGACCGTCAGCAACGCGACATGAAGGTGCTGGCGACGCAACAGGCCCGTCTCAAATCCGACTTGGAGAACCTCGAAAGCGCCGTGAACTCTCTGAAGAACGCCGCCGACAGCGGCGCCGTAAAGCACGATACGGCCAAGTACGTGCAGGACGCCGGACGCGAGATGCGCCGGGGGCGGATTGACACGAAGATGACCAACGCAGCCGTCGAGCTGACCTCGTTGCGCCCGCAAAACGCCGCCCCGGACCAGCAGCGCGCAGAAAAATCGCTCGAACGTGTGCTGGAACACATCCGCCTGGCGAATGACAGCATCGCCGCCGGTCACGAAGCCGAGCTGCGCCGGGCTCGCGGCGAGGCACGACGTGCCGACGAACTGCTCACTCGCCTCAACCCGAAAGCCGACGCCAAGGTCCAGGCGGAGCAGAAGCTTGCCCCGCCTCCCGCCACGCAGCACAAGCCGACTCCGACCGCCCCGGAGGAACGCGCTCAGATGGCCGAGGACGCTGCCGCGACGATCGCCCAGCTCGAACGCCATGTGCAAGCCAGGAAATTCGTGCAGGAGCAGACGCTGCGTGCGCTCGAACCGTTTACGCAAGACGCGGCCACACTCGAACGCAAGGCCGAGAGTGACGACAAAGAAACCGAGAGACTCCTCGGCACCGTACGCAAAGTGCACTTGGAGCTCGAGGATGCATACAAGACGTACCTGGCTTCGAAGCGGCTGTTCTCTGCCCAGCGCGAGGAATGCCCGCCCCAGTACCGACACATGGTCAACCGGTACTTCGAGGTGCTGTCCGCGAGGGCTGAATGACTCTGGTGAAACTCCTTACGAAACTGCCGCCCGGTGCCTTCCTTGACGGTGAGCTGCTCTTCGAGAGCCCGCTCCCCGGCGAGGTGCGGTTCCTGCTCTTCGCGTCGGCGATCGCGGCGCTCTGGTACGTCTACCGGGGCATGCAGAAGCGCGTATCCCGCAAGGCATACCGTTGGCTGCTCGGGCTACGGATTGCGGTACTCGCAATCCTGTTCTTCATCTTGGGGCTTCCGGCGCTGCGCACGACCAATCCGGACGATCACGCGGTGTTCACCGCTGTTCTCCTCGACTCGTCGCGGTCGATGAGCATCACCGATGCGGGGGGCATCGAGGCGGAGCTCAAGCGGTTTGACGCGGCCAAGTCCGTGTTGGACGGCGGGGACGACGGGACCGGCCTGCTGTCGGAACTGGAGGGACGCACGTCCACGGTCCTGTATCGCTTCGACCAGCACGCGACCCGTGTCGCCGCGCCCGGCGACGCGACACCGACGGGGAGCACGACCAACCTGTTCCGGTGCGTGCGCGAGATGGAGAGCGAACTGCGCGCCCTGCCCCTGGCATCTGTCGTGATGCTCACGGACGGCTGCAGCAACGAAGGAGGCAGCGCCGAAGACGCGGCCAAGCTGTTGCAGGCCCGGGGGGTGCCTCTGCACATCGCCGGGTTCGGCAACGAACCTCCGCCGCGCGACTACGAGGTGGTACGCGTCGTAGCCCCGCGCCGAGTCAGGCGAAACACCGACGTGGAGGTGCTCGTCACGGTTCGGCACACGGATCTGACCGACCCCTTCGATCTGCGTCTGCTGCGGGGAGAGACATTGCTGGCCACGCAGCAGATCGTCCCCACACAGGGCTCGGACCTGAAACGCGTACGTGTCAGCTTCACGCCCGACCACGACGGCACGGCCGTGTACCGCATCGAGATTCCGCTGGCCGAAGGCGAGAGCGTCACCGAGAACAACATCCGCGAGTTCTCGATCGACATCCAGGACGACCGCCTGCCTGTCCTCTACGTTGAGGGTAGTCCGCGCAAGGAGTACCGTTTCCTGCGTCGTGCCCTCTTCCGCGACCCCAACTTCCGGGTCGTCGGGCTGTTGCGGCTGGGCAACGACCGGTTCTACGTCCAGGGCGCCAACGAGAACGAGGTGCACCTGACCGGCGGCTTCCCCAGGACGCGGGACGAGCTGTTCCGCTTCCAGGCTGTCATCCTGGGTGACATAGAGGCGTCGTACTTCACGGGCGAACAGATCGAGATGCTCGACGAGTTCGTCCGTGACCGTGGAGGCGGCCTCCTCATGCTGGGCGGGGTGAACTCCTTCGGGCACGGTGGCTACGCGAAGACGCCCGTAGGCGCCCTGCTCCCCGTCCGCATCTCACCGATCGACGCGCCCTATTCGGACGAGCACTATGCGCCGAAGCTGACCGAAGACGGCCTCGACCATCCCGTGATGCAGCTCGTACCGGACGACGAAGAGAACCGTCGCATGTGGTCGACCATGCCTCGCCTGATCGGCATCACCCCGGTCCGCGGTGTGAAGCCCGGCGCACGCCTCCTCATTGTCGACGAGAAGGAAGACCGGCCCGTTCTCGCCGTTCAGAAATACGGAGGCGGCCGTGTGGCAGCCTTCACGTCCGGTGGGTCGTGGTATTGGCAGGTCTCGATGCAGGCCAGCAACGAGTTTCACGAGAAGTTCTGGAAACAGCTCGTCCGCTGGCTCGTGCTTGGTGCCAGGGACCACCTTACGGCCGAGACCGATGCCGACACATACGCCCGGCAGAGCCCGGTGACCATCCGGTCGACCGTGCTGCACCGGGATCTGCGCCCCAACAACGATGCCGACGTCGTCGCTACCGTGACCGATCCGCTGGGCAATGACGAAGACGTGCCGATGGACTGGATCCTGTCGGAGGAAGGTGTCTACGAATGCCGGTATATCCCCGAGGAGGAGGGGAACTACGACGTGAGCGTGACGGTCAATGGAATGGAAGCCGAACCGGCGACGACGGGCTTCCTTGTGGCCGAACCGTTTGTCGAGTTCAGCAACGCCGGCCTCAAGCGCGACCTGCTCAAAGGCATGGCCGAGATGACGAACGGACGCTACGTCGAGTATCCGGATGTTGCGGAACTCGCGGATGCCGTGCGTGAGGACGCCCGGCGCGCCCAGCTTGCCGGCGCTGTCGGCACAAAACAACCGATCTGGGACATGCCGTTGCTCTACATCCTGTTGCTCGGCCTGATGACCGCCGAGTGGATCGTGAGACGGCGCAGCGGACTGGCGTAACAAGGACAGAGAACCGATGAATACGAACCGGATCATCCACACCGACCGTGACGCCCGGGTCTCCCGCGCAGCCGAGGAGTTGGCGGGTGGCGTCGAGAAGATCGTCGAGCTGTCGCGCCGCCGTTTCCTGCAGACCGGCGGGACCGGCATCGGGGCGACGCTGCTCGGCGTAATGGGCGGTCTGCTCGCCGGTTCTCGGCCCGCGCGGGCCGACAGGGCCGTGAAGACGGGGCAGTTCCTCTTCCCGCGCCTACGGTTTGCGGTAGACGACGAGACGCCGGACCGCTGGAACGTGGCTCCTGTCGGCGACGTCATCCTGCGCCGCAAGCTCAGCGAACTCACCAACATCAATGTCAGCCAGGACCCCAAAGTCGTCACGCTTGCGAACTTCGACGAGCTGTGCCGCAATCCCTTTGTATTCATGACATCGGAGGGATACTTCACCCTCAACGAGCAGGAAGAACGCAACATGCGCGAGTTCCTCGAACGCGGCGGCTTCATCCATGCCGACGACTGCGTGTTCAACTGCAAGGAAGACCGGTTCTTCCGCACGTATAACAAGCTCATGAACAAGCTCTTCCCCGACAACCCCATGCGCAAGGTCCCGTACGATCACGAGATCTACCACATCTACTACGACTTCCCCGACGGCTGCCCGCACCTGCAGGGGGTCAAGCACGGCGGGTACGGCCTGTTCGAGCACGGCACGGGCCGGATCATGACGTTCAACACACCCGGCGATCTGCACTGCGGCTGGGTCTGCCGGTACTTCCCGGAAGAGAAGAACATCGCGTCCATCAAGATGGGCATCAACATCATTATTTACTTCCTGAGCCACTGATGAGGCGCGAGACGATGGACAACGGGCAATGGACTGTGATCGGCGGGAGGTCGCGTTGGCGACGGGACGTGTTCTCTGTTGTCCTGCTCTGCGCGCTTCAGTGTCCGGCGGAACCGGCAGCTCCCGCGTGCCACGCGATTGTAATCGCCGGACAGCCCGGAACTCCGGTGCACGCACGGCGATACCGTGACTGGGTCCAACGCTTCCATGCGTACCTGACGACCGGGGCCGGGGTCCCGGCCGAGAACATCACCATCCTGTCCGGCGACGCGGAGTTCGCAGATCCCATCGTCTCCGGTCGTGCGGAATCCGCACACATCGCCACGGAGCTTGCGGACCTCGCAAAGACAGTCGGGGAGCAGGACCAGTTGATCGTGGTGTTGATCGGACATGGATCGAGAGCGAGCAGGACGCCCAAACTGCTGCTTCCGGGGCGTGACCTCGACGTGCGGGCTCTTGCGGGTCTGCTGGACGCCATTCCCGCACGAAACCAAGTCATCCTGAACGTGACGTCCAGCTCCGGTGGCGCGATTGCGAGCTTCGCACGTGAGGGCCGCGTGGTGGTATCCGCGACCAGTCCTCTGGAGAATGCCGAACCGGTGTTCTGTGAGTTCTTCCTGCGCGGTCTGGAAACCGGTCGCGCCGACATCGAAAGTGCTCTCGACGCCGGCGTCGCCGACGGTACGACCACGCTGCTCGAAGCGTTCAACTGGGCTGCCCGGGAAACGCCAAGCTGGATACGGCGGATCAAGAAGGCCGGCAGCGACGAGAGCTGGGCGGTGACGGGGCGTGAGTCAGTGGAGCTTTTCCGCAAGCTGTACGTAGCCGACGACGGCACGGCCGGTGCTCGCCAGCTCGGGCCGGCCACGGATGCGAGCGTGGACGATCCCGACGTGCCGTTCACGACCCCGAAGGAGTTGGCTCGCGAACTGGGCGGCGTACGGATCATCGCCGAACACGCCATGCTGGAGGACTCCGGACAAGAGTTGGGTGTGGCCCCCGTCCGTGCCGGCAGGTTCGAGCCGTTGGCAGGCCGAGTCGCGGGCGAACCCGGGGCCTTGGCGCGCCGCGTCGTCCTGGGCCGGACCGAGCTTTCGGAGTAGCCCCTCCCGGGCCACTGTGCCCCACCGTGGGGAGTCGGCGCACGCCGCTGCAGAACCCCGAAAAAATTGACATGAAAGCCGCTTGAAACCGCCTCCCGCGAGTGTACTTTATTGGCTGTCGTTGATTAACAACCAAATCAACGATCCCCGCACTGCGGGGGTGTAGCTCAATTGGTTAGAGCGCCGCCCTGTCACGGCGGAGGTTGCGAGTTCGAGTCTCGTCACTCCCGCCATTTTCTTTGCCCGAATTCTCTCCCCTTTTTGTTGTCTACCTTTTTTGCCGTCCCATGGCGTCCGGATCGCAAGTGGCGCTACATTTGTCCCATGACTGACATGGATCCGGCTGTTACAGAAGAACAGACACTGTCGCAGAGGATCGCGCTACACGACGGAACGAGGGCAATGGCAGACCCATGACGCTACTGACGTGTGATTCGGGGAAGCCGTATCGGGTGATTGCTCTCGCTGGTGGCCAGCATTTCCAGCTTCGGCTGCGCAATCTCGGCCTGGCAGAGGGCAAGTTGGTGGTCAAGACGGCCAAACACCCGTTTGGCGGACCGGTCACCATCAGGGTCGAGCAGACCGAACTGGCCCTCGGACACGGCATGGCCGAACGAATAGTCCTCGAAGAAGCCCAATGAAACGTGTACTTCTGGTCGGCAACCCGAATGTCGGGAAGTCCGCCATTTTCTCTCGCTTGACCGGCATCCACGCGAGCGTCTCCAATTACCCCGGCACGACCGTCACGTACAAGACGGGCTGTGCGAAAATCGGGGACGAGACGTTCGAGGTCGTGGACACGCCCGGCACGTATTCCCTCGACTGGACGAACGAGGCCGAGAAGGTCACGTCCGATCTACTCGACTCGGGTCACATCGTCATCAACGTGCTGGATGCCACGAACCTCGAGCGTAACCTGCTCATGACGATGCAGTTGCTCGAAAGGGGCGTTCCGCTTATCGTCGGGCTGAACATGTTCGACGATGCGCAACACAAGGGCATCCACATCGATGTGCCCCGTCTTGCGGAATACCTCCGCGTCCCCGTTGTTCCGGTAGTGGGGATCAGCGGCTTCGGGATCAAGGATCTGGCGCAGCAGATCGCCGGGTTTGCCGAGCGTGTAGAGAGGCAGGATGCCTTCACGTCTATCCACCAACACTCGCCTTCCGAGAAGTGGGCCGACATCGGCGAGATCGTGGGCCGGGTGCAGAACCTGGAGCACCGCCATCATACGTTCCTGGAGCGGCTGCAGGATGCCTCCACGCACCCGGCTGGTGGTTTGGCCTTTGCCGTGTTCGTCCTGTTGGTGTCGTTTGCGGTTGTCCGCGCCATCGGTGAAGGGCTCATTTCACTCGTGTTGGACCCCGTCTTCGAGGGCGCCTACAAGCCAATCCTCGTGCGCCTGTCCGGGACTCTGGCGAGCAAACCGTTCCTCCATCACCTACTGATCGGAAAACTGGTCGATGGCGACATCGATTTCGTCCAGGCGATGGGCATGTTGACAACCGGTCTTTACGTGCCACTGGCCATGGTGCTACCCTACATCCTCGCGTTCTACCTGGTCTTGTCGATCATGGAGGATATCGGGTACCTGCCGCGACTCGGGGTGTTGCTCGACGCGCTTATGCACAAGATCGGTATGCACGGCTTCTGCGTGATCCCGATGCTGCTCGGCCTGGGCTGCAATGTCCCGGGCATCCTGGCAACGCGATCGTTGGAGACGAAACGACAACGCTTCATCGCCAGTACCCTCATCTCCATCGGAGTCCCATGCGTCTCGCTGCAGGCGATGGTTTTCAAGCTGGTGGGAGATCACGGTCTCGGGTATGTCGTGTGGGTCTACGCCTTTCTGGCGGCAGTGATTCTAGTGCTCGGGGCGATACTCAGGCGTCTCATTAAGGGGGTGTTGCCGGAGCTCATTCTGGAGATCCCACCGTACCGTCTGCCGGGCTTCCGGGCGACCTGCCACAAGCTCTTCTACCGGTGTCGCGGATTTATCTACGAGGCCATCCCCCTGGTGCTTCTGGGCGTGCTCCTGGTGAACATCCTCGACTACATCGGCATCTTCGAGTTCTGCGCCTCCGTGACCGCCCCCGTGGTAAGCCGGATATGGGGGTTGCCGCAGGAAGCCATCCTGCCTCTGGCAATGGGGTTCCTGCGTAAGGACATCGCAGCCGGTTTGCTCGTCCCGCTGAGTCTGTCGTTGCCGCAGTTGATGACCGCCAGCGTGCTCCTGTCGCTCTCGTTCCCCTGCATCGCCACATTTGCCATTCTGTTCTCCGAGCTGGGTTGGCGGAACACGCTGAAGAGCATCGGCATCATGGTGCTCTCGGCCATCGTGTTCGGCGGCCTCGCACGCGTGCTGTTCGCGGCGCTGGCGTCGTGACGGGGATCGGGCGCCGCCACCAAGTAACCACAGTGCAGACTACGATCCACAGACGATTGGCCGCCGCGACTCAGTCGAAGGCGTTCTGGCCCACGGCAATCTGCGTTGTTGCCGTCTCTTTGCGCTGCATCTACCTGTGGCAGTTTGCGAGGCTCCCGCTCAGCCATGTCGCCGTTGGTCCCGACGTGCACGAGTACGACGTCTGGGCGCGGCAGATCCTGGGTGGGCAAATCCTCTGGCGCGACGTGCACATACACGGCCCTGCATATCCCTTCCTCCTCGCCGCGTTCTATCGCTTGTCGGGTACCAGCCCTTTCGCTGCCAGGTGCATGCAGATGGCAATCGAACTCGGCGCACTGGCCTGCCTGTCTGCCAGCCTGGTCCTGGCCGGAAGACGGCTCGCGGGCCTCGTCGCAGCCGGCCTGTGGGCCGTCTACCTGCCGTTTGTGTATTACGGTGCCGAACTCGTCAGCGAAGTCCTACTGCTGTTGCTGATCAGCGCATCCCTGCTGGTGCACGTCGCCGTCAACCGCCTGCCGACGCAGCCAGAGCCGGACCGACGACGCGTTGCGGGTTTCGCAGCCCTGGGATTGTTGTGCGGCTTGGCAACCCTCACGCACCCGCTCAGCACGGTGTTCTCGGCCGCTCTCGGCGGGCTTAACCTGTGGACAGCATGCCGATCCGGACGGACAAGAGCGTGGATCGCCCCTCTCGCAATGGCGGTCGCCTTCTTTGTCGTAATCGCCCCCGTGGCGATGTGGAACTCCCACGTCAGCGGCGAGTTCGTGCCAATCCAGAAGAACGCCGGTCTGAACGTCTTCATCGGCAACAACCCCGACGCCACCGGAGGGTGCTACGTCCGGCCCGGCGCTGATTACGATGGGCTGACTGCCCGTCCCGCGGAACAGGGAGCCCGGGGCGACAGAGCCGCCAGCCGCTTCTTCCTGCAGGAATCCTGGCGCTTCATCCAAGGCCACCCCGGAGCCTGGCTATTGCTGGTCGCCAGGAAACTGACGCTCACGTGGAATGCGGTCGAGCTGTGCAGCGGCCCGGACCTGCCGGAGATCCAACGCCTGACGCCGGTCATGCGTACCCCGCTTCTCCGCTTCGGACTCCTCGGTCCTCTGGCCTTGGCCGGCGTATGGCTCTGCCGGCGGGATCGCGATGCACGGCCTTATGTCGTGTTGCTCGGTGCGTACTCCGCAGCTCTCGCGCTACTCGTCACGAGCGGACGGTACCGCTTGGGGATGGTTCCCGGCTGCATGGCGTTGGCCGCACTCGGGATCGAACGCTTCCTCGATGTGGCCCGACGCGAAGAGCGTGCCGAAGCAGGACGCGCGATGGCCGTGCTCGCGCTCGGGATGACCATCTCGCTGGCGGTTCCGCCACCGGAGATGCCCCAGTCGGCCGCGGAATCCGCACGTTTGCTCGCGGAAGCGTTCCGGGAACAGGGCGACGTCGACATGGCGGAACGTCTTCTTCGGAAGACCCTCGACCTCGATCCGACGGACGCCCAGGCGCATCACCTGATGGGGCAGATCCACGCCGAACGCGGCGTGCCTCTTGCGGCCCTCGAACGATACAAGGAAGCGATCAGACTCAACCCCTATGACACCGTCGCTCGAATCGACGCGGCCATCGCCTGGTCCGAGATGGACGCATTTGATCAGGCTGAGACCGAACTGAATGCGGCTGTGACACGTCACCCGGGGAATGCCGATGCCCACTACAACCTTGGAGTGATCGCAGCCAAGCGCGGCAATTCAGTCAAAGCACGTGAGCTCTACGCCAAGGCCATCGAACTGGATCCCGCCCTGGTGAGTGCCCACCTGAACCTGGGCGTCCTGGCCTATCAGGCAGGGGAACCCGCGGAAGCGAAGCGCCGATTCCAGACGGCGCTGCGTCTGGCCCCGGGGAAGACGATGGCCTACAACGGCCTGGCCGTGATCCACGCCGAAGCAGGGGAGACAGCACAAGCCGCCAAGCACTTCGAGCGTTCTCTCGACCTCGATCCCGGTCAAACCGACATCTGGGACGCCTATATCCGCATGCTGGAAGCCGCTGGCCGGGACGACGCTGCGAAGTCCGCGAGGAGCCGGCGTCGTGAGGCCGTGCCGTAGACGGACCGTCATGCCTTACCCGTCGCCCACGTAGCGAGGAGTTCGCGACGGATCTTGGCGTTGTGACGGATGTCCACCGGGAAGGAGCGATGGAAGAGGATTCGCGTGATCGAGCGGGTCAGGGGTGACGCTTGCCCCAGCTCGCGCAGTTCGCCGCAGAAGCGCTCACGCTCTGCTTGTGTGCGAGGGAAGCGACCGTCTTCAGGCTCGACCACCAGCACTGGCGTCTGCGCGTAACGGTCCGGGCCGATCCCGACCAACGCGGTGCGGTACACGTCGGGGTGCTCGTTGAAGACGGCTTCGCAACGGACCGTAAACAACGTCTGTTCGGATGTCACCACGCGATGACTCTTGCGACCGCAGAACCAGAGCCGGCCGGTCTCGTCGAAGTAGCCCACGTCACCCATGCGATGCCAGATCGTGTCGCCCTCGTGGATCTTGGCCAGGCAGGTGTGCTCGGGGAGTTTCTCGTAGGCAGGCGTCACGACCGGGCCTTTGACAACGATCTCGCCGATCTCGCCCTGCGGCAGAGCCAGGCCCTCGTCCCATTGTTCGATGGGGTCGTCAACGATCCGGATGATGCGGATCGTCATGCCCTGCAAGGGACGGCCCACACACGTCCCCTCGCCTCTCCGGGATTGCAGGTGCGTGTCGGCCAATACTTCGGCGCCCGTAAACGTGGCGATGGGCAACGACTCGGTCGCGCCGTATGGAGTGTGAACGTGCCCATCGGCCGGCAAGACGTGCCGCAGCATTCTCTCGTGCAGATCGGGGGGAACGGGGGCGCCGGCCATGAAGACTTTCTTGAGGCTCGGGAAGCTGACGCCGTTTGCAACGCAGTAACGGCTGACCGTGCGCCACAGGGCCGGTGACCCGAAAGAGTAGGTTACGCCGTGGTCCTGAATCGCTTCGATGATACGCTCCGGATCGACGTTTGCCGGACGCGTCGGGTCCATGTCCGGGATGACGGCGGTCGCGCCCAGAGCCGTACTGAACAGGGCGAACAGCGGGAAGCAGGGGAGGTCCACGTCGGCCGGCCCGATCCCGTACACACGACGGAGAATCTCGACCTGCGTGTTGAAGATGCCATGGGTGTAGACGACGCCCTTTGCCGGCCCCGTGCTCCCGGTCGTAAAGAGGATTGCGGCCACATCTGAAGGCGCTGCATCGGCCATCTCGAAGGGCTTGTCCGTCTCGGGCAAGCTGTCCGTGTCGTGCCCTGGCCAGAACAGGCGACGCCCGAGGGTGACGGGTATGCGGACGCTTCGGAAAGGACCGGGACGGACACACTTCACAAGATGCGCCAGCGGAATACCCAGCAACGCTTCGGGTCCGACGTGAGCGACACAACGGAGAAAACCACGCAGCCCCATGCCCGGATCGATGAGCACAGGGATGGCCCCGATCTTGAACAACGCAAAGGTCAACGCCGTGAAATCGAGACCGGGGCGGACCATCAACAGGGCTCGCATACCCCGCGTGACGCCTATTCCCCGCAGCCCCCACGCGTAACGGTCACACAGCCGGTCGAGCTGTTGGAAGGTCAGGTGCGTGTAGGCGACGCGGCCCGAGCGGTCCCGCCCCTCGGGGTAGACGACCGCGGCTTTGTGCGGGGACCCCGCCGCGTTTTCGGGAAGGTAGTGGGCGATGTTCAACGCGGTCTCCGATGCTCTCACAGGGGGAGCAGGTCGCCCCGTCCCGTATCCTGCGAGTAAATGCAGAGGATGTTGGGGCGTTCGCTGCGACTCATCTTCCCCTAGTCCGCTTTCTTCTTGGCCAGGTCGATCGTCACGCTCTGCCCGATGCGTGGCAAGCTTACGCGTTCGGTCACGGTGCGGAACCCCTTCTCGGCCGTCACGTCGTATGTTCCCGTGTACCCACGCACGGTGGCCATGCCTCTGGTATCGGTCTTCACTTCCTCCTCGGTGCGCCATGTGCCCAGCCACAGGTCACGGACAATCTGCCCGGCGGGCTTGGGCGTGAGATCGTTGTGGAAGAGCGCCACATTCGGATTGCTGCTGACCTTGCCCCAGATGTCCGACAACACGATCGCTTCCACCTCAGGGTACGAATAGAACAGCGTCAGCAGGTCGCGCATTCTCTCCCCCTGGATCTCGCCGGTCGGTCCCTCGATCTCGAGCCCGGAAATGATGATCGGCAGTTCGAACACGGAGGTGATGTAATCCAGGCGTTGCTCCATCGCGCTCGGCGCCAGGTACGGCCTTCCCGTCGACACCTGGAACGCCAGGGCATCGACCTGCGCCCCCGACTCCCGCAACCACCAGACAACCGACAGGAACATCTCCAACTGATCCAGCGTAGGAGCGGTAAGTCCACGATCGTCGCTTACCACGAGGCGGGCGACCGAATCGCCGCGCCGAGCCGCCTGGAAGGCGCGCAGCATGCTGTTCTCCCCGGCCATATCGAAGATCTCCTGATAGGTCAGTGGAGCGTGTACGACATTCCACAGGGAAACCTGTCCGCGGAACCGCTTGGCCTGATCACCCACGAATTTTGTGAGAGCCTGGGACAACTCGGGCGTCGTCATCTGCCGCGACTGCGGCGGGGAAAACCGGAACGAGGGGGGGAACAGCGCATGACCGTAGACGGTCATTTCCTGGTCCCGGACCATCTTGAGAATACCGTCATAGCTTTTCTGGTCGATGAGCTCCGCAACGCGCCACGTGAACAACTCCGGGAACCTGATCTGGCTGAACAGCTTGGATTCGAGAACAAGGTCGCGGAACCCGGACGCCTCTTCTTTCGTCACGTTGAACTCGTGCTTGATCACCTGCCATTCCGAGTCAAGCACATCAGGCGCAAGCACGGCCGCGGGCGTGGCAACGCCGAGATCCACAGCGTTCCGGACTTGCTTGACCTTTACCACGGCCTCTTCGACAGCTTCGCCCTCACGCACAACCTTGATCCGCAAGGGGGCCACGCGCTCTTTCTGTAGCCGGGCCAGGGCCGTCTTGCGCCATTCTTCGTCCGCCGCATCACCCCCGAACACGGGCAAGCGCGTCGTATTCAGTTCGTCCGGCGTGACCGTGGCGTCGTAGGCGAACACGGACATGTTCCGAAACATGATCGTACCGGCCTTGGCCGCGAGGTGCAACGACAACGATGCGCTGTTCGAAGGCAGATCGGCCGGCGCAGGCAACGCCATCGAACACGTCTCCCAGCGATCAAACGGTTCGGTCAAGGTCAATGAAATGTACTTCGGCCACGGGTCCTGTTCTTTCTGGAGGTAAGCCTGGAACGCGTAGCCCTGGGTCATCTTGTACTCGAAAGACAGGTAAATCGTCTCCCCTTTCTTGATCGGCCGGATCAGTTCCTGGCGCAATTGAACAGCCCACGGTCGCACGGAGGTCTTGTGCACGTCCACGGCCAGGATCTTCCCCTTTGCTCCGTCCTCCCCCTCAACCAAGCGAAACGTACACGAGTTCTGGCTCTCGAAATAGAGAATCCAGTTGGCCGGCTGGCCATCCTGCATCTGGCTGAAGTCGCCGTTCACCAGCACAGGCCGCCCCTCGGGCACGGCCCACAGGCGTACGGGAACCGCGGCGCAAAGGCATACCAAAAGGACCGAGGCGGAGAATGTGGAACTGCGTGGCATCGTCATCATTGCTTCATGCTCCCATGTTGGGAACGGGACGTTGCGGATATCGCACGCTTACTCAACCGACTCGTGCGATGCGGGCGTGTTTCATCCAACTGACGCGTGACCACTTCCTCTCGTGCTGTCCGGTCGCCTGCTCGTCGTCCCGATCGAGCAGACCGCACTTGCACGCGAAGTAGCGGTGAAACGCCAGCGAAGGCGACAGCTCCGGATGGAACACGGTCACCAGGATGCTATCCGTCTCGGCAGCAGCAATGTAGTCGTCCTGCGCCAGAAGCACGTCTACGCCGGCGCCGACGCGGACGATTTTCGGTGCGCGGATGAACGTCAACGGGATGGCTTCGTCCGAGAGCCCGGGCACCATGGCAGTGCTGTTGAAGCTGTCGAGTTGGCTGCCGAACGCATTCCGCATGATGCTGATGTCGATCAGCCCGAAATGCGGCGTCTCACCGACAACGTCCGTAGCCAACAAGATTGCCCCGGCGCACGTGCCCCAGAGCTTCATGCCTTGCCGGTGTTCGTTCAAGATGACGTCGCGGAGAGCGAAGATATTGAGCAGTCGGCTCAAGCAGGTGCTTTCGCCCCCTGGAATGACCAGCCCCGCCAGCCCCGGCAGATCGGTCGGTCGCTTCACCCGGACGGGATCGACCCCGACGCACTGGAAGTGGTCGATGTGCTCCAGCACGCCCCCCTGAAGATCAAGTACGCCGATTCTCTTTGACATGGTTCCGACCGGCAATGCCTGTCTTGGCCCGTGCGCCTGCCTACATCAGCCGGACGCCCTCCGGCTACCAGCCCCTGCCGGCCATCTGCTGGGCCTCGGGCAGACTGGCGGCTGCCACGCCGCTCATGGGCTCGCCCAGTCCCACGGAGACTTCGAGGAGTTTATCGGGGTCGTTGTAATACGCCGTGCCCATCACGATTGCCCGTGCGCGTTTGGCCGGATCGCCGGACTTGAAGATGCCGGAACCAACGAACACCCCGTCGCAACCGAGCTGCATCATCAACGCGGCGTCCGCCGGCGTGGCCAGGCCTCCGGCGGCAAAATTGACGACGGGCAACCGGCCCAGTTCACGCACCTGCAAGGCTACGTCGTACGGGATGCCGTTGTCTTTGCAGAACGGCACGACTTCCTCCGCGGGCAGATCGGTCAACTGACGGATTTCGCGGTTCATCGTACGCATGTGCCGGACAGCCTCGACCACGTCGCCGGTACCGGCCTCGCCCTTGGTACGAATCATGGCTGCGCCTTCCGCAATCCGTCGACATGCCTCACCCAGATTGCGGGCGCCGCACACAAACGGGACGGAGAACTTCCACTTGTCGATATGACACTGCTCATCCGCCGGAGTCAAGACCTCGCTCTCGTCGATATAATCGATCTTGAGAGCCTCGAGCACCTGGGCCTCGACAAAGTGTCCGATCCGTGCTTTGGCCATGACGGGAATCGACACGGCTTCCTTGATCTCTTTGATCATCTGGGGATCCGACATCCGCGCCACGCCGCCTTGGGCCCGGATATCCGCCGGGACGCGTTCCAACGCCATGACGGCGACTGCTCCCGCCTCCTCGGCGATCTTGGCCTGTTCGACGTTGGTGACGTCCATGATGACGCCGCCCTTCAGCATCTGCGCAAGCTGCGCGTTCAACTCGAAACGTTGCTTGTCCATAGTCTCTCTTATCTTCCGTCGCCTTGCGCCCCACGTAACCGGGCATCGTGCTGGTGAAACTGACCACGTCAATCCGGAAACGAGTAATATAGCGCCAGTCGTCCGCATGGTACGGGTGAGGACAATGGACGTCGGGCGATGGACGCCTCGGTCGCGCCGGTCACCAGTCCGGCTCACTTGCCGACCGACCGGCGCGCCGCCCCGCTCCCCGCTCCCCGCTCCCCGCTCC
>JGI10211J34971_10002117_pt1 | contig 16299 bp, 12 predicted proteins | sample Etolagsediment_FD_34971 | JGI IMG/M metagenome (IMG submission 34971) | reverse complement strand
ACCTGTCACATTACCAGTTACGTTACCAGTTACGTTACCAGTAAGAGGTCCGACTAAACTAGTTCCTGTAATAGTAGTACCTGTTATTGCTACAGCAGAGTTTGCTCCAATAATAGTACCATCAATAGCACCACCGTCTATATCAACTTTACTAATATCAACTTCACCAGTTCCGTTTGGTGTTAAAGCAATGTTACCATCTGTATCTGTTGATATAATAGTGTTGCCATCAATATTAATATTGTCAACGTCTAAGTCACCTGTTATATTAAATGCTCCTGTTGCATTCATTGTAGGAGCAGTTAATTCTAAAGTAGTATCAGCATCAATATCTAATTGACCATCAGCACTAGAATTAATAAATAATCCAGCATCTCTAAATTCTATTTTGCTAGTTGAATTAACTCTAACGGTTTCACCTAAACCGTCTATGTAAGCAAGACCATCAATGTACAAATCTTTAAACTGGACAGAGGAACTTCCTAAATCCACAGTGTTAGTTGTACTACCTTTTAATATTCCTGTATCTGCAACTAGATTACCTGCTGGGCCTAGCGTTAGTACTCGTCCACCATTACCTGCTGTACCATCGTGTGCATGTCCTGTACTTGCTAAAAAAGCATTTTCAATAGCATTATATTCAGAATTTAAATCACTGGCATTGATAACGCTTCCTGTTGCTATATTGTCTTGTACGTTAACGTCAGCCCTTACATAACCTGCCATTGTATATTACCTTCTATCGTTCGTTGTATATTCAATTGTTACTGCGTCTAATGTAAATGGTGGTATATTATCATTAGAATCTATTTGCAATGCTGCAGTAAATCCTGAACCTATTAATTGAGTTTCAAAAGTATTTTCAAGAGATGCATCACTATATGTAGCTATTCCAAATTTAGAAGTTATACTTCCGTAAGTAAATAAATCATCTGTTACATTTGAAAATGTTATGGAGTTTGGTTGAATTAAACCTGTATTTTGCCTATCAAAATCTAACTTTAATGAAACATCTGCTTGTACACTACCTGTCGGGTCTGTGTATAAAAATAATTTGTAAAATGTTTTTCTAACTCGTGGGTCTTGAAAAGCAATATAAGGTGTTCTAAATGATGATACTATATTAGTACCATCAAACTGTCTTCCTCTTTCTAATCTGTACACATAGCCATCGTTATTTGCAAAATATATAAATTCTTCACCGCCATCATACTCACTGTAAGTAGCATAGGCTTTTATACCTCGTGTTTCTGCCCATGCCATTTGAGAACTTTCTAATAACTGCGTTCCCAATATACCCAGAGCAGATTCAACAGATATGTTTTCATCAAAACCAAATATTCTATACTGACTTTTTTCTCTAATTACTAAACTGGAAAAACTCGTTGAGTTATTTACTACGTTTGTTATTTCAGACTGTATAGATTTTGATACAACAGATAAACCAAAGTCTCCAATTTTTTCTGTAGCACCAAGAAGTCTTAGTCCATCTGGACCTAGAAACATAATGTCTCCACCTACTTCTTGTGCTGTATCAGTTTCAATAGCACCCAAATCATCCGATATAGGTTGTAATACAAAATCAGCAATACTATTTCCTACTAATCTTTTTATGCTATCTTGTGTAAAAATAATTAACTGTTCTCTAAAAACAATTAAGTCTGTTATTATACCACCAACATCTATATCACCAGCACCTTCAGCTAAATTAAATAAAGAAGAAACTCCTGAATCTTTTTGTTGTGAATCTAAATCTGCATAACCTTCTGTATATACAAGTTTTGTTCCATTTGCAATAAATATAGCATTTTTAAATACTGTTACAAAGTCTGCACCTTCCACTGCACTAGGTGCTTTAGTTAAAGATGTAAAGGTAGAATTGTCATACGTAAAAGGTTTGTTTAAACCGTCTACTACTATAAACTTTTCATTACCGTCAAAATTATACTTCGCAAATCTTACTTTACCTGTACCGCCTAAAGATGTTGATACAGATGTCCAACCGCTACCTGAAGACTTATATAATGTTGTACCCCTTGCAGCATATATATTTGTTTTATATCTTAAAAGACCTCTAATTACTCCGCTACCAGATAATTGATTGTCATCAGCTTTAATAAAACCTGCTAGTCTTCTATATCCACCTTCAACTGATGGTTCATAGTTTTGCAATATAGTAGCAGAACCGGGTGCATTAAGACCTTGCTGTAAAGGACTTAGGTTAGTTACTAACCCACCACGAAACTCTATAGGAAATGTTTGCCAAGCGTCTGCCATATTTATATCTCACTAGTAATATAGTTATACATATATATTTCTTTTTGTCAAGACTTTAAATTACAGAACTACTATTAGATGGTCTTATAATCATACTAGAACGTACATAGTCATATCTATTAACAAGTAAAGAACGCATACTTTTTAAGCCATCATCAAATCTTTCCTTGGCTACTAAAGCATCTTGAGTATTGCCTCTAAATAAATAGGCATGATGCATTGCTCCATCCACTATAACATGTTTAAATCTTTCAGGTATTTCAGGAACATCGTCATAGTTTTCCATATCTACTGGTATACGATAATATTCATACACTACTGTATAGTCTTCATTAGGTGGTGGTACTATTCCATATTCTTCACCCGGACTTCTAAACACATAAACTGGCACACCTGATTGGCTATTATCTTCAGAGTATTCATAGTGAGAAAACTTTTCTAAGTATTCTTCATATGATAATTGTTTTAATTTTTTAGTTGATACATTGAGTGCAGCTTCTTCTTTTATTCTGAAACTATCCATAGTTACTGTTTTAGCATCAAATGGAAAACCGTATCTAACTTCATTTTCAAGTAAGACATCTTCCTGTGTTACATGATTAAAAGGCCAGTTATACTCTGTTTGATTTATGTTTCTAATAGAAGAGTTAACAGCATCTTTTACTTGTGCGTAAAATCCCGTAGCAGTTGCAAAGTTAGAAGAGTTTAGTTCTACTTCATTTAACTTTCTATTAACTTGGTTTACTAATTCCAAATAGTTGTACGCCATTATCGTTCTCTTACTCTAAGTTTAACAGTTCTTTCTGATGTAGTTCCTGTGCTGTCAGTTATCTGACAAGTAAATAAATAATCTGTATTGTTTGTACCACCTGCTATATTAATCGTAGCTACTTTATTTGTAATATTAATTGTTTGAGCAGAGTTTCTAATAGTATTAACAGTATCTCCTTGAGCAAGTTCTGTTTTTACACCACTCGCATTATTTACAAACCAAGTTACACTAACAATAGTAGCACTAGCCAAGTAACGTGACCAATCTATGCTGTAGTCTAGTGTTTCATCAGGGTCTTTACTAGGCCATCTAAATGACATTTATATCTCCTATGCAGCTTTCGCTGTCCTGTCTCTTGTAGTGCTTTGTCTCTGTATGTATACTGTTCTATTTTCATATGGTACTTTAACTGTTCGTTCGCTTGAAGTAGTTTGACTTTCTACATAAACTGTTCTGCTTTCCGTAGCAACATTAGCTGTCCTATCTTTTGCTGTAGTTTGTCTTGCTACATATACTAATCGTCTTCGGTCATAATTATCTGCATTATTTAAATAACTAAATGTTATTCCAAGTATGTCATTAATATTTGAGGTAGCTGATAAGTTTGCAGATACTTCAAATAAAACCAGCATTTCAGCATCGTTTACTAAACTGCTACCAGATATGTTAGCATCAGCTAATCCTCTAAGTGTTGCTTTACTATTTGTTTCTGTTAAGCCACTTATATTAGCACTATTAATTGCTAACTTAGTGCTATCACCCACAGTGTTTGACACACCACTTATATTAACTGTAGGATTAGATACCTTAGTTATAGCACTATTCGTTACTGAATTAGCAGATACATCGCCCGATACGTCTCTTACTTTCGTTGCAGAAACATCATTTGTAGAACTTATACCTGATAAGTTAATATTTGTTATTGCTTTTTTAGTAGCACTAGATACTGTTTGACCACTAGCTGATAAGTTAATGCTAGTTATTAGTTTTGCCGTAGCTACAGAACTTGTACTAGAAGTTGCTGACAGATTTGTGGACACATCTTTTAGTTTATCAGGAGATGCTTTAGTATTAGCTAAACCAGATACGTTAGAAGAGTTTATTCTTAGGCTTGTCGCATCTACATTTGCATCAACTGTTCCTGAGATATTAGCAGACAATACCTGTGTGACTGTATTAGCTATGTCATTAGTTGAACCACTGCCAGAAACATCAGATTCAACGCGAAACTTTGCTGTTGCTACAACGTCACTTACGGTTGTACTACCTGCTATATCAACTATACGTGCATTTCTTATTCTGTCAGCAGAACCTACTTGAGAACCTGTTCCAGATAAATCGGCAAAAGCATTTCTTACTCGTATCGCACTAGAATCTGTACTTGTTGTACCGCTTACGTTAGTAGATAAAGGAAACCTTTTGGTAACAGTAATATTAGGTGTGTTACCATTACCTGAAACATTGGCAGATACTTCATGTACTACAAAACCTTCAGAGGAAAATGGGGCTTCTGAAAATGATGAAGAACTAAACATAACTGACCTATTAAATTAAAGAACTTGTCGGTAAAGTGACTGAGCCTGTGTTCCATATATCATAAAAATTAGGGTCATCTACTCGCACAATAAACTCAGAGTATTGGGCTGATATCATCTGATTGTCTGAGATTCTGAGGTTGGTTGTTGGTGACCAATTAACGAGGTTGCTGTTTGTGCCTCTAGCATTGATGTTATAATTTATAGTGCTACCATTCACATTAATCCATATCATTGCGTATCTGCCGTTTGATGGGTCAACACCAGAATAAACATAGTTCCATCTATTGTTTGTAAGAGTACCAGACTTCTCTGCATCAACCCTATTATTGCCACTTCCCCAAGAAGTCAGCATAAATGGGTCAGGTGTAGTAGCAGTGCTGTAGTTTTCTACATACTGTCCATCAGTAGAAGAACCAGAACCACCTATAATATGATATTTGCCCCAACTGCCCTGCCAAGAAGTGCCGTTGGAGTACCACCAGTAGCTAATAGAAAATGGTGTAGACAAGTTTTGTATATTGCTAGTCCAACTCGCAGGAACGGTGAGGTAAGACCCATTGCCTGTTTTCTCCCACGCTGTAGTGTGACCGACAGGGCTAGTACCAAGTATAGTCTTTACTGAATGATTACTGCCATTGACAGTAAACCAATCAACATTCTCTGTGGCTTCCTGACTGTCTGATGCAGATGTATAGGCTTTTATATTAGCCATAGTTGTGTTGTTTGCATCGTTGAATGGAACATATAGAACTACGTCAGTTGGCACTAGTAACTCAGGTTTATACCAGACAACTGTATCACCTGAGTAAACTGTATGAACATAAGTTGAGCCATGATATATTTCTACGGGTGCTGAAGAGCCTATCTTAAGTTTGTCAGTGATTATCGTACCATCATGCACAGGCGCACCACTAAGACCTGACCCTGCGGTAGCAGAACTAGGGTACGCACCAAGTCCAGATACATTCATTCCCTTGTAATAACCAAGACCACTTATTTTTGGAGCAGCCATTAGTAAGTCTCCGCATAGGCATCATGGATGTATAAACGCTCTGAAGTATTACTTGTTGCTGTTAAAAACTCTATGAAAACAAGTACTGAGTTTATTGCCCGTAGCCCAGATGCAGGCGTTATAATGTTATGAATGATACCCGTTGGTGCTGTCTGGTCAGACGATATAGTCGCATATGCAACAGAGGTATTAATAGTTTCATTACTAGTATTAGACCTATAAAAATAATAGATGTTCACAGCATTTGTAACATCACTACTGCGACTTAAAATTAACTGAAGTCTAGCGTTGTCTTTAGTTGTATCTGAGCCTGCTGGATTAAAATCAGATGGTACTTGCACCTCCAAACCATAGACATATTTGCCTCCAGTTGCACCACCATTTTGCAACACGACAACCTCATTGCTATCTACAGTTTCGTTGTAAGCTAGACCAGCACTGCTTGCCGCCCCTGCTGTATCTGGCATAATAATAAGTGGTTTATTGTCATAATCATTTGTCTCTACAGCAAGGTTTGGTGGAAATATTGTAGATGTTGTTGAAAGAGTTATGCCTAGTACTGTCGATATATCGTTTGCTGTTGTTTTATAATTAGAACTACCGCAAGCAAGGTAACCATAATCTTTAATAGGCAATTTACTGTAGGTTGTGTCTTGCCTTATCCCTACAATTTCCCACCAATTTGCCGCTGTTAATTCTAGGCTTGATGTAAACGGTGATGTATTGTTTGCAGTTGATATTAGTGAGCCTATCTTGGGATTTCTATTTACGGCTGTTGCAGAGGAAATGCCACTAAGCCAATGCCCTGCTTCACCTGCTCTATATAAGTTAGTTGGATAAACGTAATTGGTAGGAGTATAGTCTGAACGGTCTCCGTTTAACGCAGAGGTGTTTGCGCTACTCAATTGAGAGTAATAACTAGACCCCTCCAAAAACTCTACAGTGCTTGTGCCTCTATTATTAAAACTTAAAAAACCACGAGCGTTAGTGCCAGTAGTAGCTCTTTGATAAATACTTCCAAACTTCATGCGGTTAGTACCTGTTACACCACTATTTAAAAGTAAGGTACTCGCAGATGATATTGTTAAATTAACTTGAGAAATAGCACCTGTGACAGATGCATCTACTTGAATGTTTTTGCCTGTCATTACACCTACTTCTAATGTAGAAGCTTTGTCATTTAACATTCTCTGCTCGTAGTCTGCATTTTGAGCAGACATAAACTCACCAAGCTTATGATGCACTCCTGCTTTTATAGGCTGAAATCTAAAATACATTCTCCTAGAAGCTTGGCGAAGAAACAAACGTGACCAATCAAATGTACACGCTTGACCTCGAATATGTTGACGCTCGTATGTATCTGATTGCGATAGTGAAACTAAGGAATAACCATTCTGTTCGGTCTCACTCGTCCATCCTGCGCTAGATGAAGTAACTAGTCCATTAGTGCTAAACCAATGATACTTGTCTCCGTTGCTCAGAGCGTGTGATGACAAATATCCATTCTTAATAAATGCTAAATCGCAGAAGTTACCTGCAACACCGTCTTGATTAAACTTAGTAAAGCCTGCTTCGTTAATGGCATTGTATAATGCTCGTCCATCATTGTTGTTTGCAGTACTCCCTAAATACATTTCTGTAGTTGTTGCACTATTAGGGAAAGGTAAAATCAAAGGAAATGTGACGATGCCAGATACGTTTGGAAACATATCATCAATGTTAGAACCACTGAGATGAAGCCAATTGTTATAAACGTCCGAACTGCCTGCAACAGTTGCATATGTGGTGTTGCCACTTTCGGGGCGCATATAACCACCACTAAGATATGTTGCACCCATAGATGTAGTCATGTCAGACATTGGCTTACCTTTGATACGCACCTCTGTATCAGCCGCTATAGTAACCCCATTAACTGTGGTTGCAGTTTGACTGTTACTTTGCCAATCATCAAACCGAAATGGATTAAGGTACGTGCCTGTTCTTGATGCGGCTGTATTGTAATTTACAGTGTCAGTTCCGTGACCTAGTATTGTTGTGTCTGACAGAGCTACAGCCCCGGGAATGAAGGGGTCTATCCATACTACTGGCATTAGTCATGCTCCCCTTCTTTTTGCATTACCCAATCATTAAAAGCAGTCATAAGCTCATCATGAAGTGCATAGAAAGGTATACCTGTTTGGTCGTCTACTATTGTGATGTTTTCATCGTAATCTCGAATCTGTTGGTCGCTCGTCATTAAAGAGCCTGTGCAGTTTATAATTAATGCATCACTCGTATCATCTGTTACCAATTCATAAGAGGGCTTGTTTACCCATTGTCTAAAAAGCATAACTTATCCTGTTACAAAGTATATTGTTGCGCTGTCAGGGCTTGCAGGCATACCTGTCACAACACTTAAATGATAGTTGTCTACGGTGTCAGCATTAGTACCACCGCCACCAGAGCCAGTGTCATCTGTGCCTGCTTCCCATTGTGAGGATGTTGCGTTGTATTTTAAAACCTGACCATCTGAGGGTGAGCTAACTGATACATCAGTCAATCCATCTAATGTCGATGAGCCACTAGACGCATCAGCAGGTGTCCAAGCTGTACCGTTCCAACTCAAGACTTGGTTAGACGTTGGTGCTGTTGAAGCTACATCAGCTAAGTCAGCTAGGTTGCTTGTAGTACTAAGCAATGTACTTGTAGTGGCAGGCAGAGTTAAATCTACATCACCACTAAAATCTGCATGTGCAGGTGCTTTCAATGCCGCGTAATGTGCGTTAGCACTTTCGCAGTACAATCTTACCTCTGACTGTGAGCCTGAGTTTGTTAGGCTTAATATACCGCTTTGATTTAAAAGGACAGTGCCAGAAGCATCGGGTAATGTAATGGTGTTATCTTGAGTAGGTTCAGTGGCGTTTAATAATGTTTCAAAGTTATCAACATTAGAACCTTCAAAGTTTACGCCATTGCCATTGTTAATAAATATACCTTCATTAAACTGTACTCTGTCATAGCCAATTTCAATGACGGTAAATTCTGTGCCTCCATCATTAACTTTAAGCTTCATTCTGCCTTCTTCGCTACCAGCAGTAGTACCACCTAAGACAGTTTCTATTTCAGCTAAAACTATTTCAGTTCCTGATGCGTTGTTACCAGTAAATTGAATATGACCAATGCTATCATCACCAGTTGGACTAGCACTGTTTCTAAAAAGTTTTAAAGTCGGGTCTTCTGTTGCACCAGCATCTGTTGAGGTGAGGGTGAGGTCGCCTGTTATTTGCGCACCAGTGCTAGAAGTTGAGAACTTAAGATTTGAATCGTGGTAAAGTTCTACTGCGCCATTAGAAATAAACTTTGCTTTATCTTCGCTTCCAGCCGCATTTTGAATATAAAATCCGTTATCAGATTTTAAAACAACACCGCCTGTTCCCCCATCAGCTAAAAGTGTCTCACTTCCTGAGTGGTATATTTCAAAATCACCACCAGTACCAAAGACCGCCTTAACATTATCGCTAAACGTCAAATTACCACTGGTTTTTGCATCTGCCGCATCACTGCGTAGAAACTGTGTGCTGTCTAGGCTGTCTAGGGTAGCGGCATTACCACCGTCACCCGTATTGCCTGTCGCTACAGCGGTAACACGTCCAAAGGCATCTACAGTAATTGTATCTATTTTAGTTAAGTCACTAGTTGAACCGTATGTACCAGCACCTATTGTTCCTGTTCCATCTAAACTTAATGATACTGTTCCTGAAGAACCACCACCACTTAAACCTGTTCCTGCTGTTACACCTGTAATGTCACCTACGTTAGTAGTGTAACCAAATGAAAGTATTCTGTCATCTATAGCTGCTGCTGTCATTAATGCAGTATCAACATCGCTAAAAGATTCAGAGGAAAGTTGTATTGTAGAACCAGCAAAATTTGATAAAGTTAAATTAGATACTTCTGTTAAAAATCCGCTATCGTTATTAAACCCAGATAAATTAATATTAGCTTTAGTTAATTTCTTTTGTGCGTTTGCTGAATCAACTACAGCAAAGAAATCACCATCACCATCACTAGTAGATGTTGTTAGTTCAGATAAATCAAGTACAATATCACGAACATTAATATCAATACCTATACCACCTGTATACGATACAGATTCGCCAAACTTTGCAAATGTTATTTCTGTTGTACCAAATGTAATTAAACCAGATACATTACACACATAAGATTCACCAGCACCTGTGTTACCTTCATCTACATAAAAATATGAACCTTCATCTAGTGCATCTGATGTTCCTATTCCAGAACTGTCAGCGTCAGTAGCACGAGTAAGTACCCAGTTAGTAGAAGCAGAACCTGTGTTAGTTACAGTATAAACACCATTCTCTGTAGCATCTGTTTGATTATATATTAAAACTCTATCATTAGTAGACAGTGTAACACCATCTATTAATAGAGCAACTTGTGTACTATTATTTGTAAGTGTAGCACCTACACCTGATGAACCATTGTTATACGTACCAGCAAGATTGCCATAACTGTCAGGAAGTTCAACTCTAACAGGGTCATGTATATGTATAGCTGTAGATGCAAGACTATCTACATATGCTTTTGTAGCGGCATCTGTATTAGCAGTAGGTGTAGCAAGACCTGTAATCTTATTACTACCAACAGCAATGTCACCATTATCATTACGCAAGAATGAAGTACTGTTTATACTATCTAATGTTTCAGCATCTACATTTGTTAAGTTGCGACCATCAAATGCTGAAATGTATCCACTAGCGTCAAGATATACTGCTTTCTCTGCAGGTTGTGTAACAAATATTGTTCGCTCACCTGCTGTCCAGTTTACAGCATTGTCACTATTACTAGACTGTAATACAGTTGTTCTAGCTAATGTTGTTCCTGAAGATGTGTATGTACCTATACCTACTTCAAAGTCTGTACCATCAGTACAACAATAGTAGGTAGTATTACCATCACCTATAGATGAAAAAGCCTCAAAACCAAGAACAGCACCAGCAAGTGTATATGTGCCAGTGCCTGTAGTGGTAGTGGTTTCTTTTATTCGGTCAGCAACAACTAATGCCATAAGTTTTACAGTTCAGTTACTTCAATTGAATTTTCAGCAAATCTAATAGTATCACCTGCCGCAATAGTTTTAGATACATCTAATTCACCGTAGTAAATTAAATTACCACTTCCTACTGTAGCGTTATCGTATAAAGCAAAATGCGTTACTGTGCCAAAACCTGCACCACCTGTATCTGCAGTTAATTCTACAGCAGCATTATTAAAGCAAGAACGTCCACCTGCAGGACCATCTGTAACTGCTGTAGGGGTATCAAAAGTTACTGTAGGTCTTGTAGTAGAACCTGTAGCACCTAGTGTTGATAAATCTACTTCATTATCTGCACCTGCTCCTTGCATAGTCGTATTATCCTCTAAAGGAATAGCTGTATGCAAACCTAAATACACAGCAGAAGGTAAACCACCTGTGGTGTTACGGAGCAATGCATTAAGAACTAAGTCTTCTGCATGATTTGACTTTGCATTCGTTGTCATTTTTTATTCTCCAAAAGTAAAAGTAAAAGGGGCAAGTCGCCCTGCCCCCTTATGTTATTTAGGCAAGTGTGTCACGGTCTACTTCAGCCGCTTGTAAACGTGATTCATTCACGTCAACAGCAACTACAAAGACACGACCTGATATGATACCCGGTGAACCAGTGATTGTAGTTACAACATCAACGGTATCAGCAGCGGATACTAAACCTGCAGTTGTTCCTACTTTGATTGTACCAGCAGCGGTATTATCAAAGTTAAGGTCATTTGCAAAAGTAGTAGTACCATCTGTAATGTCCATTGTGTATGTATCTACATCTGGAACAGCTTCTGATGGTTCAAATCCTGCGGCAATAATCAAAGTACCAGCAGGTACAGATACACCAACAGTTGTGTCAGCAGAAGCAGGAAGGTCAACATATTTTTCAATAACGATTGCGCTATTGCGAAGTGCTTTAGTTAAAGCCATTGTTAAATCTCCCCTATGCCAAGTTGTAGATTGCGTTTACAAGACCTTCAGGACGAAGTATCTTGCGACCNTACAANTGCATACCACGAACAATGTCAGCAAAGCTGTCAGGGTCACGATATGTCTCAGTCTTATTGATTTGCTCTGCAGTAGCAACAGCAGAATCATGTCCTGCAACAATCACACCAAAGTTAGTGCTGTTAGTTCCACCTGTTGTTCCTGCACCTGTACCAAGTGATGGCAAGTTGTTAGAAACATACACACGGAAACCATGTAGATTGTTTAGGATAAGACCGTTCTGTAGTCCTGAACCACCAAAGTCTGCGTTCAATAGACGAGAATCTTCGTCCATTAGCAATTCTTTGAATACAGGGTCAATAACTACCCAACGTCCTTGTGAGTCCACATTTTGCTGGTCTAGCTTACGTGCCATACGAGCAAGTACTGTTAGTGGAAATGTTGCACCTGAACCCGGAGTAGCATCTGTAGTAGCTGCTGTGCGAGGCTCAAGAGCAATGGAGTTAGAAGCAGAACCACCAAAGTCACTTGCATCAAGTTTCATTGAAGCTAGTAGTTCGTCAGAACCAGCGGTTGTTACTGCCTTTGTACCATTAACAGTTGTGTTAGCTGTATCAGCATTTGTGTGTAAAGCAGACTGTGTATAACCAGACAAGTAGCCAAGAACGTCTTGGTCAAACTGGTCAGCCAAACGGTATGCCGCACGGTCAGATGCTAATGATTGGAAGTTCACATGTGAATGTGCTTCTTCAATGTCATCAACCTTAAATGCAAAGTAATTAGCTTTGTCAATTGTAAGGCTGAAGTCTTCATCGTCTAGGTCTTGTGCAGTGATTTGTGTGCCACGTGCATAAGCCTGAACTGAGATTTCGGGTTCTTTGATAATCTTAACGGAATCACCCATGTTAGCAATCTCACCGAAATAATCGGAATTTGAAATTGCTTCAGCAACGGCAGACTTGCGGAAAGCAAGTTGTACCTGTTTGCTGTAAATAACTGGGCTAAAATTGCCGTTAGGAAGATTACCATACCCGGCTGCGGATGTAAATGCCATGATGTTTCTCCTAAAGTTATTAGCATTAATTTACAGATACAAACTCACAAGGCTATTAGAGGCTAACTTCAATGGGTGTGTTGCTAGTTAAAGTGGCCGCCTTAACTTTTAACAGGCCATATTCGTCAGGTAATCCGAAGACTTTGTTTGTTTGCTGATTTAGTGTATACAGATAGCTAGTCCATATACACTATAAGTGTCTATAGTTATACTCATGTAAAACTATTTGTCAACACCTTTTTATCTAGCAGAGCCAGATACATCATAGATAAACTTTCCAGAACGGATAGCTTCCATGATTTCGTCAGATTGCTTCTCATACTCTTGAGGCGACATCTTCTGAACTTGAGATTCTCTTAGATAGGTAGAAGCCTCATTCTCTTGTGGCTTAGACCGTGTATTTTTCGTATTAACCGCTTCAGCAGCACCCTTGCCATTTTTGCTTGGTTTTGCCTTGCTAATATTTCTATCTGATTTATATAAGTCAATTGCTCGTGCGGCAGATTTTGCATCGTTGTCATTCTCGTATAGTGCCTCCTGCACCCATTTAGGTTGTTCTTCTGCCCACTCGTGAAAGTCATCACTGTCTCTGATATCACCAAAGTCAGGATGTATTCTCATCAATTCGGCTTCTGCTTTCTCCTTCGTAGCCGATAATTGCATCTCATCAATTGCTTTCAATCTTTCTTCTAAATCGCTAGATTGTTCTCTAGCTTTCTTCATAGCAATTGTTTCTACTATTGCAGCTACATCAGGATATTCTGTTGCCCATGCTTCAATGTCCTCATCAGACTTGGGCAACTTCATCTCTTTTTTAGTAGCTTCAGATAACTGGCGTTTTAAAGTTTCCAGTTCTGCTTTAAACTCTTCAGCTTGTTTCTGCTGATGCCTACGTAAGTCAGAGTATCTTTTCTTAAAAGTCTTTTCTTCTGCGTTAGTAGGTTCTGCTTCTTCAGGTTCAGCAGTTTCTACCTCACCCTTCTGCTCTTTCATCATCTGTTCTAGTTCTTCTTCGTCACGCTTGATGCGTTCCTCTTGTGTATAAGGCTTAGATACAAATGCTTTCTTCTCTGGTGACTTCATTTCTTCAGCCATGATTGTGTCAGACATACTATGTCTCCTATGCTGGGGCTAACCGTAGCCACTGTCGGGTGGGGAGTTAGGTAGCCAGTTAATGTGGATTATTTTTTAGAGGCTAATCCACCTGACCTCATCTGTTTAGGTTGTTTAATTTCTTTTTCCATTAAACCACCTTTTGCTCTACCGCCTGTTGCTAATCTTCCACCACTACTAGTAGAACTTTTAATGGCTTCTTTAATGCTTTTTGCTTTGTCTTTAGAGAAATTAGAGGTTAGCTTTTTTTCTCTTTCTTTGTCTTTTTTATTTTGTTTTCTTTTTTCTTCATCTTTTACTAGTTGTTTTTGAATTTCAATAGACCTTTGCTTACGGGCTGCCTCTTTTGCTTTTGCTATAATATCTTCAAAATTACTTTCTTTTTCTTCTTTGCGTAACTCTTCAGCTAACTTTATTTCATTTACAGTTTTACCCGATAAATACGTTTTTGAAAAATTATTACTGTCTTCTTGTGCTTTTTCTCTATCTTCGTTACTACCACTTTGTAGTGCTTTTGCTATTGAATTAGAAACTTTTTTAATTTCATTTGATGCATTAGTAGCAGACATTATTGTTGGGTCTTTATCTATAATTAAACTAACTAAATCATTTTGAAATTCTTCGGATTTTTTAGGAAGTTCAGATGGATTAAAAAATTCACCTATTTGACCTATTATACTTTCTTTTTGAACATAGCGACCAGTTATAGGGTCATATAAATTACCCATACCATCTGCTATATAACCATTTACAACTTGACCCTGTTTGAAGTTACCCCCAAACATAGAGCCTATAGCAGTAGATTTAAAAAGTTGTTCAAATGGATTTATTACATCCATAAATCCTAACCTTTGTGCTTCTTTAATTCTAGCTTGCATATTTTCATAGCCAGAAAAATCTGGTGAACCATCATCATCGTCTTTACGCACCTGTGCCTGACCAACAGTAGGTGTTACAGATACTTGTTGTGCATCAGGTGCATCGTACTCACTAGCCAAAACAAAACCTTCTGGTAATTGCGTTACACCGGGAATGTATGTTATAGTTCTTTTCTCACCTGTTGTTGGATTAATTATCTCTACAGTTTGTGGTGCAGATTCAGGTGTTTGTACTACACCCGGATATGATACATCTTGCATTTGTTCAGGTGTAAATGTAGGTACTGCTTGTTGTTGTGCTGGTGTATAAGTTGGTGCAATAGGTGTTGTTGCCTGTGTAGGCTGTTGCACTGTTGGTGTTACAGGTGCTTGTGGTTGTGATACAAAGGATGTAGCAGGTACTTGTGACGGCACATAACCAGATATACCAGTAGCAGGTACTTGTGACGGCACATAACCAGATATACCAGTAGCAGGTCCTAGTAGTCCACCCTGTTGCAATTCTACTGTATCGTTATTATACTCTTCTTCATCGTCCATGTCAAGGTCTGTTAATTCAAAAGGTAAATTATCTGGCATAACAGCTTCTTCACTATTGCCCATTTGCCCCATGTCTTCCATAGTCTGCAAACCCATCTTAGCTTGCTGTCTCATCTGCATTAGCTTTTCAAGACCAATGTATCGCACTACATCTGCAGGAAATACAAACTCACCTTCACTTAATTGTGCAGGTATATCATCACGTACTTCTTCTTGTGTAGAGCCGGGTGGAACATCATTGCCTGATACAGGGTCTATTGTATTACCTTCGTCTTTAAGACCACCATCTTCAAACATTTCCATTTGTTTTGACATCCCACCTTCTGCAAACTTTTGTGATTTATCCATATCTAATTCTGCAAATTGATAATCGTCCATTACATCACCACCCTTTGACATTTCTTTTAATTCTTTTAATGTTGGTAGGTCTTCAACACCAGCTTCTCTATTTAATTTTTTTACTTCGTCTGCATCAAGTACACGATTAACTTTCATCTGACCACTTATTAGCCAATTACCTTGCATATTAGGATTTGTTTTATATCTATAAAAACCACCTAAAGGTATTTCCTCAGTAATTTGTGCCTCAGAAGTATTAAGTAAGCCTTTGCGTTTTCCAGACTTTACAATAGACGCATTTGAATCTGCCACCTTTTGCCAATCTACGTCTGCTGGCATTTCTACTTCAGCCCATACTTGGTCTTCACTTCTGTACTTTTTACCATTAATTTCGTTACCTATATGCGGAGCAGCAGGTGTATCTCCAGCATGCCATCCCGGTCTTAGAGCAACTGCTTTAACACTTTTTGCTTTTGAACCCTTTGGTAAAAAACCTTTTTCAATAAGTATATCACGAGTTTCTTGGTCTGGTATTGGTATGCTATCACCAGTTCCTTTTTTACCTCCCGTTCCTTTTGATGGAACATACTTTTTGCCATTAGCGGAAGTAAAAGTAGATTCAGGTATTACTGCATCTATAAACTCACCTTGTTTTACAGGAGTATCTGCATCAACAAAAAGAGGATATAAATTTCCGTCTTCACCTTTTGTAAATAACTTATATGCTTTTACAGTTTTTTTAGGTTTA
>JGI10211J34971_10002115_pt1 | contig 16303 bp, 11 predicted proteins | sample Etolagsediment_FD_34971 | JGI IMG/M metagenome (IMG submission 34971) | reverse complement strand
CCATTCGAGCCGGTCGGAGGCGGTCAAATGCAGGCGATTGCGGATCTCGGCAGGAATGACGGTTTGCCCTCGACGGGTGATGGTGCTGCGCATGTTGTGCTCCGTGAATTGCGATATTTCAATTTATGCAATTCATCTTACCGCCGATGAGCTGTGCCGTGCAAATTGGATTACAGCGAACGGGTTGTGTTAAAGGGGGTGGGGAGCCCAGCCCTCTGGGCGATTTCCCCGGGATGGCGCGCTGTGCGCGGGTTATCGCCGAGGGGGTTCGGCTGCTACCGGTGGTTTCGCCATCGTGCACCATGCTTAAGGCGGCGGCAGCGTCACCACCGGCACGGTGCAATGTTATTGCACCCTGCACCTCGTCCAAACCCGCGTAGGGTGCATTAAGCGCAGCGCATTGCACCATGACCATGGCGAATCACCCCCGCCGGTTATTTGTGGATTCTCACCCGCGCTCACCACCCATAATTCGGCGGCAACATCACCACCGACACGGTGCAAGGGTATTGCACCCTATGTAATATCGATTGGGCTTTAGACCCTGCTTCGTGAACGCGGGGTGCGCCATTGATGCGTCCTCATTTATGTCTATAATGAATAGACATTTTCACCAGGAAATAAGATGAAGGCATCCATCGTCGATTTACGCTACAAAACCCGCGACATCCTCGAAGCACTCGAGCGCAACGAATCTGTCACGGTTCTTTACCATGGCAAGGTCAAGGGCACCCTGCATCCGGCAGGCAAACAAAAACACGGCAACGTCATGGATCACCCGTTCTTCGGCATGCACGAGGACGGCGAGAAAGAGGACAAGGGGTTATCGGTGCTCGAGGAAATGGATGCCCTGAGACGACCGCGCCATGCTGTATGACACGGATATCCTGATCTGGGTGCAGCGCGGCAACGAGAAGGCGGCGCGTTTGATCGATCGGGATTCGGCACGATTTCTCTCGGTACAGAGCTACATGGAGTTGTTGCAGGGGGCGCGCAACAAGGAACAGCACAGGATCACGCGCGGTTTCATCAGCGATTTTGAATTCACCATCCTTCCGCTGTCGGAAAATATCGGTCACCGCGCCTTGATTTATGTCGAGCAGTTTGCGCTTTCTTCCTACATGCGTGCAGGCGACGCCCTGATCGCAGCCACCGCCATTGAAAATAATCTGCCGCTGGTGACCAGCAATGCCAAACATTTTCGCGTCGTCAAGGATCTGGAGCTGAAGGTGTTCAAGCCGTGAACGGGTGGCCGATCAGCCGGGAAACGAAGGCGCTGGATCGACGGGTACGGAATTGGCCACGGAAAGACGCCGAAAGCACGGAAGGCAGCGGGCCATTCGGCCCTGCGGGGATTCAGCGGCGAATTCGTTGCACCAGCGATTGGCCATCGCAATCTCCAAACCATCGGTTCCACTCGCCCAGCAGAAAACTCCCGTAAGTGTCATTGGCCCGGCTCGACAGATTTTCCAGACGCGACAGGTCGCGCGGATCGGGGCACAACATGACCAGGTGCTGGACGGAGGTCGCGGCCTGGCCAGGCGGCAGTTCGGTGACCAGGCCATCGTACAGCGCCGGGTCGGGGTAGTCGAAACGTTGACCCGCGTTGACCGGCAGGTTGGCCTGCATCAGCACCACCGCGCCGTTGCCGAAGACCTGCAGGTAGCTGAGGTGGCCAGACTGTTGTGTGCGGATCGATGCCTTGAACAGGTTTTCCGGGGCGTACACGCTTTGCGCCGGGGTCAGCGTGAATTGAAGTTTGCTGGAGTCGGCTTGCGGGTACAGGGCGTCGATTTCGTCATCACGCACTGCCACGGTTTGCGGGCCCGCGCTCAACAGGTAACGCCCCCGCTCGTGGTGCAGGCGGACAGGCGGGACACGGCCGATGGCCTGTTTGAGCTGTTGATACAGGCGACTGCTCGTTGGCAGCTGTTGAAGCCCGTCGCCATCAACCGGGTTGCCATCCAGTCTTGCTATAAGGCGCTGCGCCAGCGGCCGGTGGTCATAGCCGAGCGCGATATAGTATCGGTCCTGCTGCTGTTCGCTGCGTAGCACGTCGAGATCCTCGAACTCCGCCGAGCTGAACTGGTCGATGCGCGTCTGGGCGCGCTGGGTCAGTTCATCGCCGTACAGGCTTTGATCGAGCCGCAGGCTGGCCCGGATCTCCGTTTTGAAAGTCGCGGCCAGATCGGCGCGCGCCACGGCCTTGGCCTGCTCGAGCGTCAGCGCATCGCCGTAGCCAAGCCAGTAGCCGGGCGCAGCGAAGGACTGGCTTGCGTACCAGGCCGGGGCATCGGCAGCTGATTGCGTTGCAGGCGCTGGCGATTGTTTGCAGGCGCCGAGCAAGGCGGCGCAAAGAATCAGTAAGGCCGGTCCGAATAATGGGTTGTTTTTGTGATTCCTTGTCATCAGCAACCTGTTTTGTTGTTCGATAGAAATTTTGGCCGATTATGCCAAATTCAGGGATGGACGTCAGGTTTCACGGCGGACGCGTCGTTTAAGCGCGCTAATTCGTTTCGAAGTTACTGTGGCGGTGACAATTTTCACGACCTGCGTAGGGTGCAATAAGCGCAGCGCATTGCACCGAATCGATCAGGCGCCACTGTCAATAAACACGCCCGTTACAAAGCATCAAAGGTGACTCGCCCTCGCCTGCTTATTTTGGCACATGATCCAAAAGCGGCATCCACCTCACCGGAGGCATGGCGCAATGGTATTGCACCCTACGCGAGGCTACGGTGGCAACGGGGGCTCATTGCAGCGGAAACGACCAGTTTAGACTGCGCCAGAAGCGCCAGTCATGGCGTGGCTGGTGGTAGAAATTGATGCCGGCCCCGGTGTGCAGGCGGATGCCAGTGGTGGTCTGATCGAGTAAGTCCGCTAGGTAGTCGTGTTCGATCTGCTGCAACAGTTCGAGGAGATCATCCTCGCGACCGGATTTCAGCGATTGCAGCAGGCGCAGATCGATGGCCAGGCTGGAGTCCTGCTGCTTGCGCTGCAGCAAGGCGTCGAGACCACCTCGCTGTTTGGCGTACAGGACACCCAGATTCTGCATCTCGGATTCGTCACTGTACCAGCCGTCGTAGCGCCGCGATGGCTCCCCGGGCTCGTCCCCACCCCAGCACCACAGGCTGTTGATCATGACCTGGCCCTGCTGCAACCGTTGCTGATTGAGCGGGTGCTGGTACAGGAACATCTGGATCTCGTTGAACAGCCTGAACCAGTCGAGGTTTGTCCGTGCCTGTTCAAGGTAGTGCGTTACCTTCTTGCCCAGCGCGTTCAGATAATGCGGTACATCGATGACAGGACCACACTGGTGTAAATGCATCAGCCAGCGGTTTTTGGCTACCAGTTCCAGGGTAAAATCTACTTTAAAATAGTCATTTAAATCATTGATTATTATATCAATTACATCGTCGTCCGCATGAACTGGAAAGACGATTGCGTTGTTGATATCAGCCTTGAGAAATACCGGCGCGGTCAACACCGAAGACCCCTCGCCGGATTGCGTTCCGGGTTGTTTGTATGCATGGGCATACGGCAGCGCAGCCTGCTCGAGGCCCAGCAGGTCGAGCAGGATCTGGTCAAAATCGCGCGCCGGCGTGGCTTCACGGTTGGCGCAGCGCAGCAGCCGATGCAAACACGGGGCGACCTGTTGCAGCCGCGCCAGGTCGATGTCATGCGCGGGCAGATGCAACAACCCCGGGATAACGAGATCTATTCCGGGACTGGTCGCGGTCATTCAGCTAAACCCTGACAAGCCCGCGCAGCGGTTAGCCGTCGGCTTCCAGGCTGGATTGCATCAACTCGCTGACATCGCTGGACAGGTCGGGTTTTTGCAGAATGCGCTCAATCTGCGCACGCATCAGGTCACCCTGTTGGGGGATGAACTTGCGCCAGCCCAACAACGCGTGCGCCATGCGCGATGCGATCTGCGGGTTGGTGCCATCCAGATGCAGGATCTTGTCAGCCAGGTATTCATAACCCGCGCCACCAGCGGCATGGAAGGCGCTGACATTGCCCTGAAACGGCCCCAGCAATGAACGGATGCGGTTAGGGTTCTTGAAATTGAAGGCGGGATGGCCTTCCAGCTCGCGAATCGCCTGCAAGGCCTGATCGTGCTGTTGCGAGGCCTGCAGGCTGAACCACTTGTCGACCACCAACGGTGTATCGGCCCATTGCTCGTAGAATGCGGCGTACATGCTTTCGCGCAATTCGCCCTGCTCATCGACCATGGCGCTCAGCGCACCCAACTGATCGGTCATGTTGTCGGCCTGTTTGAACTGCTCGAAGGCCAACTGGTGGTATGCATCCTTGTGCAGCCGCACCAGGAACGACAGGCAGGCATTCTTGAGGCTACGCCGGGCAATCGCCGCTCCGCTCAACTCGTAGGCCTGGCCAGCATTCAATTGACTGTAAATCTCCAGCATGCGCGGCTCGTTGTGGGCGGCGATGGCGTCCTTGACGTACTCGCGCGCGCCATGAATACGATGCACATCCACCGGCCGGCTGAGTTCAGACAGGTATTTTTCGCCGGGCAATACCAGCATCTCGGCGATCAGCGCCGGGTCGTCGAGCGATTGCAGCAGCGAGGCGTAGGCTGTCTTGAGACCCTTCAATGCCTCGGTTTCATGCAGTTCGTCGGCATTGATCAACTGCAACAGGGCCTGGGTGGCGTATTGCTGGCAGGCATCCCACTGGTTGAAGGCGTCGTCATCACAGGCCATGAGTTGCGCCAGCTCAGCCTGTGTCATGTCGTTGTCGATGATGACCGGTGCCGAGAACTCGCGGAAGGCCGACAGCAAGGGCATGGCCTCGATGTTGGTGAATTCAAAGTCCTGTTGTAACTCGCTGATCTGCAATACGAGTTCCTGGTTGCCTTCGGCATCCAGCGCCAGCTTGTTGCCGTCGCTATCGAACAGGCTCAGACGCATGGGGATCAGGAACGGCTGGTTGGGTTCGGACCTGGTCTTGCCCGGTTTTTGCTGTACGCGCAGCGTCAGGCTGGCGGCATCCGCCTTGAGCAAGCGTTTGATGCTGACCACCGGGGTGCCCGCCTGCTCGTACCAGCGCTGAAACAGGTCCAGGTTGAAGTCATTGGCATCCTGCATGGCGAGACGAAAATCATCGGTGGTCACCGCCTGTCCGTCATGGCGCTGGAAATACAGGTCCATGCCCTTGCGGAATCCCTGCTTACCGAGCAGGGTCTGGTACATGCGCACGACTTCGGCCCCTTTGTCGTAAACCGTGACCGTGTAGAAGTTGTTGATCTCCTGATAGGACGCCGGTCTGACCGGGTGCGCCATGGGGCCGGCATCCTCGGCGAACTGATGCGAACGCAGCACCCGCACATCGTTGATGCGCTGGATCGCGCGCGAATTCATATCGGCGCTGAATTCCTGGTCGCGAAATACCGTCAACCCTTCCTTCAGGCTGAGCTGGAACCAGTCACGGCAGGTGACCCGGTTGCCGGTCCAGTTGTGGAAATATTCGTGGGCGATAACGCCCTCGATGCCGTGGTAATCGGAATCGGTGGCGGTTTTCGGATTGGCCAGCACGTACTTGGTATTGAACACGTTGAGGCCCTTGTTCTCCATCGCCCCCATGTTGAAATCATCCACCGCGACGACCATGTACAGGTCCAGGTCGTATTCCAGGCCGTAGGTCTGTTCGTCCCATTGCATGGCGTATTGCAAGGAACTCAGGGCATGGCCGCATTTGTCACTGTTATGGTGTTCGGTATAGAACTCGAGCTGAATCTTGCGACCCGACCGGGTAGTGAAATCGCCTGCCACGCAGGCCAGATCGCCAGCGACCAGCGCAAACAGGTAACTCGGCTTGGGAAACGGATCGGACCACTTGACCCAGTGTTCGTCGCCGTTATCGCCCGAATCGAGCTTGTTGCCGTTCGACAGCAGCACCGGGCAGGCCTGTTTATCGGCGCGAAGGGTGGTATCGAAAACGGACATGACATCGGGGCGATCGAGGTAAAAGGTGATATGGCGAAAGCCTTCCGCCTCGCATTGCGTGCAGAACACGCCGTTGCTCTGATACAGGCCTTCCAGACGGGTGTTGGCCGCCGGATTGATCTTGACCGTGGCGCGAAACTCAAAGCGGTCTGGCACATTGGCGATCGATAGCTGTGTGCCGTCGTAGCGATAGTCCGGGTCATCCAGATACTCTTCGTCGATCATCAGCTCGACGATATTCAGATCGACGCCATCCAGCACCAGCGGGGCGTCGACATCGCTGCATTGGCGACGCACGCTCAAGCGGCTGCGCACCATTGTCGCATCCGGTTTCAGGATGAATTCAAGCGACGTGGTTTCAATGGTGAAATCGGGCTCGCGGTATTCGTTCAGGAACTTGCGTTGTGGCTGGTCTGTTTTCATGGTTTAACTGCGTCGATGGTGAGCGCAGCATTCTACCTCAGCCCGGCGGCAAAATTCCCTTCTGCTTTTTATGATTGAGCGCCTGGTCAGGACCAATGATCGGAAAAATCGTCTGTGTCAGCGCAAGCGCCCATCTGTGAACTGCGCTGATGAAGTACCTGTTTCAGTTTATCAGGGCGAATGCGGACTATTTCATGGGTCTGCAACATAGATCAGTATATAATCACGCGCTAATTTACCTTGCGCCTGTTCGCGTCAACAACGCGGCCATCGCATGCCCACACTGACATTCACACATCGAGCACAGGTTATGGCTGAAGACAACTCAGACGACAACAACGAAAACAATAACGAAACCCCCAGCGCTGCCGCCCCCAAAAAGGCCAGCCGCAAAAAAGCAGTGAGCAAAAAGGCCGCGCCCAAAAAGGCGGTCAGCAAAAAAGCCAGTATCAAGAAAACCGCATCCACAGGCGATGCGATCGATACTGACAACGGCGCCAGGGAAACGACGCCTTCGGCCGAGGTGGCGAATGCGGCCATCCAGACGCAGACGCTGGACCTGATCAAGGGGCTGGTCGAGGGCCTGCAACAGGACAACCAGGCGCGCGACAAACAAATGACCCAACTGGTCGGTGAGATCCGCCACGGTTTCGGCAGCGTCTCACAGCAGGCCGCGTCGCGCGACAACGAGCAGGACCAGGAAATGCAGCGCTTGCATGACTCCTTGCGCAACGCCTTCAGCAATGCCGAGGACGCCAACAAGACCTTTGAGGAACGCAACCTGACCGTGCTCAAGACGCTCAGCGAATCGCTGATGCGCGATCACGAAATGACGCTGAAAGAGATGCAGGAGCAAAGCAGGCTACAGGACAAGAAGATCGAGGATCTGAAAAAGATCGAGGAACAACGCGCTCGCCGCAACCGTTGGCTGTCGGTGCCCGGCATCATCATCGCGATCATCGCCATCATCTACATGTTCCGCGTGGTGAACGTCATGGAAGGCGCCATGACCGAGATGTCTGATGACATGGACGCCATGTCCGGCTACATGGGTGAAATGAATGGCGAGGTCAAGAACATGTCCTCGAAAATGAACGGTATGGCCGCCGACACGCACGCCATGCAGAAAGGCATGACCGACATGGTGCCCCTGATGCGGGGCATGGCCAGCGACACCCAGGCCATGCAGAGCGGGGTTAAGGACATGACGGCGCTGATGGCCGAAATGTCGGACAATACCAGCACCATGAGCAACGACATGAATCAGCTCAACGCCAACCTGACCAACATGGGTTACAACCTGGGCGTCATGACGCGCCAGGTATCGCCAACCATGAAAGGCATGCGCGACGTCATGCCGTGGACCAAATAATCCAGGCCTGATTGGCTACAGCCCGCGGTCGGCGCCCAACGCCGACCGTCATTTTCGTGCAACCGGGGGCTTGCGCCTGCGCTCGGAATATTTGCGTTCACTATCGATCAACTCGTCGATGCGCGCCTTGATGAGCTGGTTGAAGCTGCCTGCAGTATAACCACCGGACTTGTTCAGGCGTCCGCGCTGTAACCCGCTGAGTAGTTCCATGACATCTTCAACGTGAGTCACGATAAAGATGTGGAACTGCCCGGCCGCCGCGGCCTGGCGTATATCCTCGCGCAACATCAGGTGTACCTGGTTGGCGGCCGGAATGATCACGCCCTGCTCTCCATTAAGGCCGCGTTTAAGACAGGTATCGAAGAAGCCCTCGATCTTTTCGTTGACCCCGCCGATGGCCTGGATCTCACCCAACTGATTCATCGAGCCCGTGACCGCCAGCGATTGTTTCAGCGGGATCTTGCCCAGCGCCGACAACAATACGCATAACTCGGCCGCCGTCGCGCTGTCGCCATCGACACCGCCGTAGGACTGTTCGAACACCAGGCTGGCCGACAACGGCAACGGCTGGTCGGACGCGTAATGACTGGCCAGGTAGGACGACAGGATCATCACGCCCTTGGTGTGCAGTTGGCCTCCTAGCTTCGACTCGCGCTCGATATCGATGATATTGCCGCGCCCAAGACGCGCGGTGGCGGTGATGCGCGATGGCTGGCCGAACATGTAATCGCCGATCTGCATTACCGACAGGCCATTGACCTGGGCGATCTTGTCGCCCTCGGTATCGATCATGACGATGCCGCGCAGAATCTGCTGTTGAAACTGCTCGCGATACTTGTCCTGACGGTACAGTTGTTTGGCGATGGCGGTATCGATGTCATCCAGCCGAATCAGGGTACTGTCCGCCTTGCCGGCCCAGTAATCGGCCTCGACCAGCAGGTCCTTGATGCTATCGACATGCAGCGACAGCTTTTCGCGATCATCGACCATGCGCGAGGCCCGTTCGATGACGCGCGCGACCGCCTCGCGGGTCAGCGCCCTGCCCTTGTTCTGCTGCTGAATGGCGGCGATGAGGCGTGCATACAGGCGCACATTACCGCGACTACGCTCGGTAAAGGCGGAGAAATCAGCCGCCACCTTGAACAGCTGATTGAATTCATGATCGTACTGCTTGATCAGGTAGTACAGCATCGGCTCGCCGATGAGCACCACCTTGACCTTGAGCGGCTGCGACTGCGGTTCCAGCGACAGGGTGCTGGCCAGACTCAACATCTGTTCCAGCGACTGAATCCGAATCTCGGCGGCTTTCAGCGCGCGTTTGAGCCCCTCCCAGGAAAATGCGTGGGTCAGCAACTTATGCGCATCGAGAACCAGGTAACCGCCATTGGCCCGATGCAGGGCGCCAGCCTTGATCAGGGTGAAGTCGGTCAGCAGGTTGCCCATGTGAGACACATATTCGACGCGCCCGACCAGGTTCTGGAAGGTCGGGTTATCCTCGAACACGATTGGCGCGCCCCGGGTATCGCCATTATCGACGATCACATTGATGCTGAACTCGTTGAAGTCCTCGACCCGGCGTTTGATGGGCTCGCCTTCTTCAGCATTTTCTTCCGGCATGAAGGCCTCGACATTGTCGATTGCATGCTGTTTGACCTGACCCAGAAATTCCATAACGCCCGGCTGGTCGCGGTAAGTCTGTTCGATCCAGGCGATGAGTTGCTCGATGGTGTGGCGCGTGATTTCCTGATTCAGCGACTTGATGCGCTGACGATGCTCGCGCTGCAGCAGCGGCAGGCTGCGCAGTATCTCCTGCAACTCGATTTGCAGATCGGCGATCTGTTTTTCGATACGCTCCTGCTCGGTCTTGGCAAGTTGGCGGAATTGCTCCGTCTTCAGCATCTTGCCATTGCTCATCGGCCCCAGGGTATAACCGGTCTTGGTGCGTACAATGCCGATGCCTTCCCGCTCGGCCTCGTCACTGAGTTTTTTGAAAGCCTGTTCCTGGCGCGCGTTGAGTTCGTCGTCGATCTGCTGACGGCGCTGTTGGTATTCCTCACTCTGAAACGACGAGGGCAACGAGGTCAGCAGATCCTCAACCAGGGATTCCATATCCCTGCGCAGCTTGCGTCCCATACCGGCCGGCAGACGCAGGATTCGCGGCCTTTGCGGGTTATCGAAATTATTGACGTAACAACAGTCGTCCGGCGCCGCCTCAGTGCGAGCCCGATTGCCCAGAATCTGGCTCACCAGCGCATGCCGGCCCACGCCCGCCGCGCCGATGACGAACAGATTGAACCCGGCCTGATCGATATCGACACCGAACTCGATCGCTTCCAGCGCCCGCGCCTGGCCCAGTGGCTGGTCCAGCGGTGTCAGTTCGGCGGTTGTTGCGAAATCGAGATGCGTCAGACTGCAGGGCTGGTACAGGGCTCGCGCCGCTAGTGGCTTGTGTTTTTTCATCGTTATTATCGTCGCTCTTTTTGGTAATTATAGCGAGCGCGAAACATTATGACCTGTTACCACGCAACTCGGATGGCCAATCCGTTTGACGCAACGACTTGTAGGGTGTGCGTTTGCGACGGTCGGTGGTCTACCGTACCCATAAAAAAGGCCGCCATGCCGGATCGTTGTTGCGATCGACATGACGGCCGGTCGAGGCGAAAGCCCTAGAAAATCTCGTCGAAGAAAATCTTCATGCGCGACCACGAGCGCTCGTCCGCCTTTTTGTCATAGGCCAATGCGCCCATGCCAAATGCGCCGGCACCCGGGTTGGTGAATCCATGCCTGGCGTTGGCGTAGACGTTCATTTCCCAGTCCACGTTGGCCGCGCTCAAGGCCTCCTTGAACTTGACGATACGCTCGGCCGGAATGAATGAGTCGGCATCGCCGTGCGCGATCAACACCTTCGACTTGACCTTGGCAGCCTGTTCCGGGCTGGCGGGTGGCAGCGATCCATGAAAGCTGACCACGCCTTCGAGATCAGCGCCGGCATAGGCCATCTGCATGACGGTTGCGCCACCGAAGCAATAACCGATGGCGGCGGTTTTGGATGTGTCGACGTGCGGGCTTTTCTTCAATTGATCAAGGCCCAGCAGCGCACGCTTTTGCCAGGCATCCTGGTTTTGCGTGATCTGCGTCATCCACCCCTTGGCGTCTTTGGCGTGCGTGGTGACCTTGTCTGCTCCATACATATCGGCGGCAAAAGCGACATAACCTTCCTCGGCCAGCATGCGTGCACGATCCTTGACGTAGTCGTTCAGGCCCCACCATTCATGTACGACCATGACGCCGGGGCGCTTGCCCTTGATGGAATCGTCCCAGGCCAGGTAACCGCGTAATTGCTGGTCACCGTCGCTGTACACGACTTCTTTCATTTGTACCGCAGCCCCGGCTTGTGATGACAGCATCAAGGCAATCAGGCTGATAAAGAGGGTTCTCATAGGGTTATCTCCTTGGAATGAATGAGTGTTATTGTCAGGGATCGAGTCCCTGTATCCGCTACTGTATGGATTCATCTATCGCCTTCAACCATTTGTTCTCACAACTTTGTGTTTTTTTTTGCGTATGACGAACGGTATGATGTTGGCACGGCATGAACGGCCCACGGCCGCCCTCAATCAAGCATCAAGACAGGACACCGAACATGATCATTCTACTCTCCAATCGATCCGTCGACGCCAGCAGGATCAATCCGTTCAGCGGCGAAGGCGGTTGTGAATTCTTTGCTGATGAGCTCAGTGGCAACGACGGTCAGGATATTCGTCTGGCTGAAGCCGATTACGAGATCACTGAACAGGATGACGATGTCGACGAGGATGGCGACCTGGGCCTGGAGAATGATGAGATTCAATACGACTGGTCGGTGAAACCTGTCGATGCAGGCGACGAAGCGGATTTTCTCAACAACCTGGCCAACCGCGTTCGCAGCGGTGAACTCAGTGATCGCTGGATATTCTTCGTGCATGGCAACAACCAGACCATTGCCAAGAATCTGGAGAAATGCCGCAAGCTGCAGATGATCCACAATGTCAATGTTATCGCTTTTTCCTGGCCTTCGTGGGCATCGATCTTTTCCAGGGCCATGCTCAATGCGGCCGGCAAGGAGATCCTGATGTCGGGCAGTCTGTCGAAGGTGAACCCCTTTTTCCTGTTTGGAAAGTCCGCCATCAAGAGCAAGCAGGCGGCCTACGCCCAGGCCGTCGAGCATGCCAAAAAGAGCCCGCCCGCCCTGCTCAAGGCATTCCAGCTGGTCGACCAGCATTTCGCCAGCCCCCTGCGTGACGAGGGGCTGACCCTGAACCTGGTCGTACACAGTCTGGGCAACCGGGTGCTGCAATACTGCAGTGCATTACCGGGCATTCCGGCGATGTTCGACAACGCCATTTTGCACCAGGCCGATGTCGACAGCGCCAGCCATGCGAGTTGGGTCGGTAATCTGGCCTTGTCGAAGCGACTGTACATCACGCATAACAAGCTCGACTCGGTGCTGCACATCTCCGACCTGTTCGGCAACAACCCGAAACGTCTCGGGCACAAGGTCAAAGCTGCGCGTGCGCCCAACGTCACCGCCTATATCGATTACAGCGAAGGCCAGCATGTGGGACTTAACCATGGCCTGTTCCTGATGGAGGGCTGGCAGAACCAGCGCCTGACCGAAAGCTTTACCCGACTATTCAATGGCGAGCCCGTATTTGCCGATGGCGCCCTGATGGACGGGTTCGAACATCCCGGCAACGAGGCCCAGGTCGTGACCCTGCGCAAGGCCAACCCGATCGATGAGGAACCCGCCGGCGGCGGCGCAAATGACCCTGACGACCCCTTCTACGGCGTCGTTGACTGGAATAACGTCGGTTAAACGGGTCAGATTGAATTNATTGCCGACGCCAGGCGTGAAATCGGCCNACCCACTGCAGTAGCTTNTGCGGGGCATGCGCGCGCTTCCACTCGCCGGCCGCGTATTTATTGGCCTCGGCCATGGTCGGATAGATGTGTATGGTGCCGAGTATCTTGTTGAGGCCCAGCCCGTGTTTCATCGCCAGCACGTACTCGGCAATCAGGTCGCCCGCGTGTTCACCGGCGATGGTCACGCCCAGAATGCGATCCTTGCCCGGCACGGTCAGCACCTTGACGACCCCGTGCGCCTCGCTGTCGGCGATGGCGCGATCCAGGTCATCGATACCAAAGGTGGTTACCTCGTACTCGATGCCCTGCTCTTTGGCCTCGGTTTCGTTAAGCCCCACGCGCGCCACCTCCGGGTCGGTAAAGGTCGCCCAGGGAATGACCGAGTAATCGGCCTTGAAGCGTTTGACAATACCGAATAAAGCATTGACCGAGGCATACCAGGCCTGGTGTGCAGCGGTGTGGGTGAACTGGTAGGGCCCGGCCACGTCACCGCAGGCGTAGATGGTCGGAATATTGGTCTGCAGAAATTCGTTGACCTCGACGGTGCCGCGCGGCGTCAGGCGTACCCCCAGCTCCTGCAGGCCGAATCCGCTGGTATTGGCGACACGACCCACCGCAACCAGCAGCGCGTCGAAGGGGATTTCGACATCCCCGCCCTCGTGCTCGGCAATCAGAATCTTTTCGCCATCGCGATGAACGATCTGTTTGGCCCGGTGATTGACACGTACGTCGACGCCTTCGGCCTCGAATCGCTGGCGAACCATATCGGCAATCTCGGGGTCTTCACGGCCCATGATGCGCGGCGCCATCTCCACCTGAGTCACCTTGACCCCTAATCGATTGAAACTCTGGGCCAGCTCGGAACCGATCGGTCCGCCACCCAGTACCACCATGCGTTCTGGTTTTTCGCGCAGGCTCCACAGGTTGTCCGAGGTGTAATAATCAATCTGGTCGATGCCCTCGATGGGCGGCACGAAGGGCCGCGCACCGGTCGCCACGACGATGTTTTGCGCGCTGATCGTCTGGCCATTGACCTCGACCTGCCACGGCGACAGGATGCGCGCCTCGCCCTCGACAACATCCACGCCCAGGCCGCTGTAGCGTTCGATGGAATCGTGTGGTTCGATCCGGGACACTACCTGCTGCACCCGTTGCATGACCTCGGCAAAATCGAAGCTGGCATCCGCCTGCTTGATACCGAATTCCTGGCTGCGGCTGATATGCGACAGAAACTTGGCCGAACGGATCAGGGCCTTCGACGGCACGCAACCGGTATTCAGGCAATCGCCGCCCATTTTGTGTTTCTCGATCAGCGTGACCCTGGCCTTGACCGCAGAGGCGATGTAAGCCGTGACCAGCCCGGCTGATCCAGCGCCGATGACAACCAGGTTGGTATCGAACCGTGCCGGGCGATCGAAACCTTTCAGCGCCTTGCGCCGCTCGATGCCATCAACGATCTTGCGCCCGATAAAGGGCAGTATCGCGAGCAGTACAAACGACAGGATCAGGGTCGGTGACAGAATGCCCGACAGGGAATCGATTTTTGCCAGTTGGGTGCCTGCATTCACATACACGATGGTGCCTGCCAGCATGCCGACCTGGCTGACCCAGTAGAAGGTCCAGGTGCGCAGTCGCGTCAGTCCCATCACGAGATTGATGACAAAAAATGGGAATGCGGGAACCAGACGCAGGGCAAACAGGTAGAAGGCGCCATCGCGATCGACGCCCTGGTTGATGGCCTTGAGATTACTGGCGAAGCGGGTCTGTATGGCATCTCGCAACAGGAATCGCGAAACCAGAAACGCCAGCGTCGCTCCGATGCTGCTGGCGAAAGATACCAGCAGCAGACCGGTGGCGAAACCGAACAGGCCGCCAGCAAGCAGGGTCATAACGGCCGCGCCGGGCAGCGAGGCGCCCGCCATCAACACGTAGACCGCGAAGAAACCGGCCAGCGTCATGACCGGGTTCTCCCGGTAGAACGCGTCTAGCGCGTGTTGCTGCGATTTGATGTAATCAAGGGTCAGATACTGGCCAAGATCGAAGGCGAAGAACAGGCTGATCAGAACGACCAGAACAATCAGGACGAGGGCTTTTTTCATGTTGTTTTTGTGTTATTGGCGTTGTCAGGTTGACTCGGTAATGCCCAATGGGTTCACTGTGATTTCACAACGCACGGCGAAAAACCGCACCCGGTCACAATTCGCGAGGTATTTTGTAATCCTGCAAGCGCCCGTCACCCGTATCGACTTCTGACCAGCGGCCGTCGAATTCAATCGTGGTCAAACCGCAGGTGGGCACGTTGTCGGTCTGGTACCCGCACAGGCTATTGACGAAACTGGTCATGTCAGGATTGTGGCCGACCATCATCAGGCTGGCGATCGCATCGTCGGTTTCGCGCAGCACGTCGAGCATGATCTGGCTACCGCGAAAATACAGGCGCGGCTCGTGCACGATTGCATCCAGGTCATAGTCGAGCGCCGACACAACCAGTCGCGCCGTGGTCAATGCGCGTGTAGCCGGGCTTGAAATGACCCGATCCAGCGACACGCCGCGTCGCGCCAGGTAGTCACCCATTTGAGGGGCATTCTTGTTACCGCGTTTGCTGAGTGGGCGCTGGTCATCCGCCAGCGATGAATCTTTCCACGAGGATTTGGCATGACGCAGAAGGTACAGTGTTTTCATGGCATTGCTCTCAGATTCGCGTGGGCCCATTCGATGATTGCACTCTCATCGCCCTCGAAAAGTATGTCAACCGGTTTCGATTCGAGCTGGTAGCGATACATCGGATCGTAATACTCGTCGAGCAGAATGCGCAGGGCGTCGTCGAATCCCTGCGCCTCATCGTGTGCAAACAGATCATTCAGCGCCGCTTCCACGATTTGTCGCAGGCGCCTGTGGCGCTCACCGCCCAGACGTTTTTGAATCCGGTCCAGACTGCCCAACCAGAAATCGCGAAACCGATCTTCGGCCCGCTCGCCATACTGTTGCTGGTATAACGGCCAGCTCAGCGTGACATAATCCTCACGCGTGATCTCAATCCGTTCCTGTAGCGAGCGCTGCAACAAAATGCGCGGCGCGTGCAGCATCTTGCGATAGAACTCGATCGGCACCAGCAGGCGGCCAATCATCTTGCCCTCGTCCTCAAGCAACAGACCGGCACCGGGATAATTGTGACGGTACTTGAGACAGGCGATCGACAGGGCATTTTCCCAGTCGATAGGGGTCGGCTGGTAGTCATCCACCGAGCGCCCGAAGGCCGAACCCTTGTGGTTGGCCAGACCTTCCAGATCGATCTGGTAGCGGACCTTGCGCAAAACCCTCGTCTTGCCGCTGCCAGTCAGACCACCCAGAATCACGAACGGCACCGTATCCACGGTTTTCTGCAGCTCATCGATCAAAAAGCTGCGCATCGCCTTGTAGCCGCCCTTGATCAGCGGGTAGTCGATGCCCTGCTCCTTCAGCCAGGCCTGCGTGGTGCGTGAACGCAGGCCGCCGCGAAAACAATACAGGTAGCCATGCGGGTGCGATGAGGTAAACGCTGACCAGTCACTGAGGCGCTGCTCGCGAATCGGCGGCGTCATCAACTCAAGTCCCAGCTTGATCGCCTCATCCTGACCGGCATCCTTGTAGCGGGTGC
>JGI10211J34971_10002114_pt1 | contig 16304 bp, 24 predicted proteins | sample Etolagsediment_FD_34971 | JGI IMG/M metagenome (IMG submission 34971) | reverse complement strand
GGTAAATCATTATTTGGCTTATGTGTTACCGGGTCAAACTTCTTGCCACTTATAATATCAATCCAAGGCGTATTATTTGCAGGTATATCAAAAGTATAGTTAACTAACTTAATTAATTCAACTTGTGTAGGCTCATCATTTAGCGGGTTGAAGTCTATAATTTGATTGATTAACCACCATGCACCATCTAAATATATCTTCTTATCTAATGGTCTTAAAGCTATGTCACGCTCATTCAAGTTAAGCCAATAGATTGAAGTAATACCATTCCAAATATTTCTATATTTAGGCTCGAAATAAGTTCTAAAAGCTCCATTTTTACCGTCAAAAGTATCCATTGCTAAACTTTGCCAAGTATCGCCACTCCTTGCCCTAAATACTAATCTCGGCAAGTATGCGTATTCTTGCACGCTATATTGAAAGCCTGCACCTACATTCATTTTAAAGTTACCCGCTGCGTTCTTGCCTTCATAGTAAAGTATCCTATTAGTAGGTATCATACCACTACGCCCCCCGCTGTATTGAGTGCCATCCTTTGTGTTCCATTGAATGTTTGGAATACTTAAACCAAATTGACTCAAATCATAATCAACCGTTGCGGCAAATAAATGGTTTTCAATCGTGCGCCTTCCTTTTTTGTAGTTTCTCGGCAACTCTAAAAGGTAGCTTCCATAAGGCTCAATATCTTCATTCTGATTACCAAACTTTGTTAATTTAAAGTCGGTTTCATCATCCTTATACTTGTGTAATATTTCCCTGTTTAAATTATCACCTAAATAGGTGTTTTGCGCTTCTTGCGTTTGATTCCATTTTTCGCTCCAATTTAATTCACCGTTGTAAAAGTCATTGTAAGGCTCAAACTTTAACAACTTACTAAATGGGTCATAATATGCAATGATGTTGAAAATATCGGCAATACCTTTAAACACATCAAATACTGTTAACCCGTCTTTACTTACAGGCACATATTCGCTTAATGTAAGTGTTAAATCTTCTGTAATATCTCGCCTTATCTCACTTTTAAAATAGGCATTTGTTAAAGTGACATCTTCAATCCCTTTAAAATAAACCCTTATCACATCACCCCCTTGAGTTGCTATGTTACTTGTATCTATTTCAAGAGCTTCGCCACCTATTGTTTGCTCCGCTATATCTTGACCATTCATTTCAATACCAAATGTGCAACCGAACAAGGCAGCTCCTACCTTGCCATTTGCTAAGGCATCTATATTGGCATTGTCATAAGTCAAATCATCAAAGCCAAACTTTATTTTCATTTTAGCAGGGTTAGCTGCTACATAACCACCGCTTGCAGTATAATTAGGATTTGCTGTTGTTTCGGTAATTGGTAAATAAACCTTCGTACTTACTCCGCTTGCAGTAATAGCTAAACTTGCATCTTCAGCTTCAAATAAAGCATATCCGCTAACCGTTGCATAATCAGCATCACTTAGCGACCAAAAGCCATTAAAAGGCATTACCAACCTACTTGCATAATCACTATCAAGCCACTCGCTTTCGTAACCTATTCCTGCACTTGCAAAACCTTTTTGAAGTATGTTCTTGATAAAAAAGCTCGGTGTAATATCTGCTAAATCAAAAGAGTTAAAGTTCTTGTTGCCCCAATCAATAGGTGCAAATACTACATTTCCACTTGCTGCCGTATAATTCCAAGAATCTTCTACATTAGCCTGTGATAAGGTAAACGTTCCAAAGTCTAAACCGCTTACCATTATGTCATCTAATGCAGTATATATATTATAATTATCACCTATTACGGTCATGTCATAGCCAGTTGCAATATCTTTTTTAAAGGTCTTTTCAACTTGACCTTTACCCCTTAGTATTTCAATTCCATTGCTTATAATTTCGCAATCTTTAGGCTCTTTTAATGTGCTAAAATCTGCGCTATTAGGGTCATAAACATAATCAAATAAGTCATTATTTCTTTGCGTTGCAGGTAGTCTAAACTTTTTAGAATAACTCGCATTAACTTGATTAAGGTTGTGAACATCTGTTACCTTAAACGTCAAACCTACTACATTCTCAATCCCTTGAGCGTTAAAATCTACCAAAGTATTTGCAGCAGGTGAAAGGCTTTTTGGGTACATTACCAATCTATCCCATCTATTCCCTTGTTGACGTATATAATGACCGCTTGACTCAGTAAAACTCGTTACATTCATTTGATGTGCGTCTAACTCGGCTCTGTACACATCATAGTTATTAATCTCACCATATAACCCACTTGCAAGTAGCCATGTAGAACCATTAAAAACGTGTTTACCGTTGGCAAAATCAGTTAATAAAGTATATCCACTTGGTAATAAGCTTTCAGTTGGTACATCTTGCGTATTTACAATATGTGGTATAAATATATCATTTGCGCTTAAAGTATCTCGATACCTATGCCCACCGTAAATACTTTGCCAATCATAACCGTAATTAGTTTGCCCTGCCACTTGTTGCCATGTGCCGCTTGCCGTTTGTCCGTTAATCTCTAAATGAACACCCGAACCGCTTACATCATACACATAATTAGAACCATTTCCAAATATGCCTTCATTAAAGGTATACCAATTGCCATTATCTAACTTTATACCGTTACAACTACCCGAAGCCGTGCAAGCTATGTTATTACCGCTAACTGTCCATTGAGCCGTTCCGTAAGTATCTGTAATTGTGCGCCCAACTACAGACCCGCTAACAGGAGTTAAATAACTATGAGTGTCAAAATATGCCCCTTCATTATTTATCCTGTATGAGTTAAACATTTTTCGACCTGTGTTACTTAACTCATAACCAAATAAGCTATCATTTACACCATCTTTAGTAGGTAGGTAGGTGTTTAATACTTCTAATCTATAATTTTTAATATGTACTTTAGCATCAGTCGCAGGGTCATAACCACTATTCGCCCATAGGGTAATCCTAAAGTCAGTATCTGTTCCATTCTCCCCCCAAATAACAATATTCTCAATTGTTTGAATATTGGCATTAGGGAAGAAATAAAACCCATTTTGATAAACTAACCCATTATTCTTTAAATCTACCCATGCTCTATTATAATTAGAGCTTGGCGGGAAATATAGGTCAAAAACACAGCGAACTAATGCCCCCTTTGGTATATTTGTAATTGGTATTGTTGTCTGTTCAATGAACAGATAAAAAAAACTATTCCCACTTAAGACATTACTTGGATTAACTTCTAACCCGCTTGCAGTATAGGCTACATCCCAATCATTAAACCCCCCACTTGGATTATTTTGGTCAAAATATATATTAGTGTCTACACCTGTATAATTCAATGGTAATTTATGCAATCTACTGGCTCCAAACTGCCCACCACTTGACCAATTAGAAGAGTTATATAAAATAGGGTTAAAATTATAACCTATCGAGTCACCGCTATATTGGCTTAAAGGTGCTTCGTTTTGTGTTGCTCTTAACCCACTTGCACTAATGTATGCGCTATTGCCTTCTGTGCTTATTAACGCTCTGCCTGTGCTTTCTTCACATAGCATTACATCAACTAACACCCCGTTATCATAACGCTCTAAGTTCTTGTAATAATACCCACTAACAGGAGTTAAGGTTGTGCCACTTAACCCGCCTGTAATTGTAGTATATGACCAACCGCCGCCATCGTTAACCCATCCACTTAAAGACAAAGTACCCGCTACTCCATCACTCAAATCAATGGTAGTAGTGCCATCGCCTAACAAGCAATTATTACCTACTCTTGCTCTATCTTCTCCAAGTTCGTCAATTAAATAAGTCTGCTCACTTGCTTCATCAAATAAAGGACTTTGAAATATTAAATGTTGAACGCCCCCAATAGCTGCTTGATTATTATAAACATCACCCATAGGGTCATAGTTATCCAACTCATCAGCATTACCGTATCTTATTTGAAAGTCTAAAGCTCTACTCATTATCCTTTTTGCCTTCTTAATGCGTTTGCTAATTCATACTCAAATTGTACGTTAAACACTTCATTGCCTTGTATATTGCTTTCAATCAATAAAGAATCTGTAAGCAATACAATAGGTCTATATTGTGTACCTTCTTGCACCCATACCCCCGCGCTACTAAATAACTGTTTTAGCCAATTTAACTCATCTACTGAAATGTTTTGAGTACCTACCCTGAAACGTGTACTCATACTTGTATTTGGTCTAAACTTACCGTAACTTGTAATAGACTCATAATCTACTAAGGGTCTTTGCGAAATACTACTTTCAATATCAATTGACTGCTCTTTAAATGCGTAACAAGTAAAGAAATCTAAAGCACCGTAATTGTTTTGAAATACAAATCTAACAGGGCTTATTCTAAAGCCTTTGTCAATGTTTACGCTTATTTGTTGAAATATTGTATTTGTTGTAACTGTTTCAAATTGTACTGTGTAACTTTCAGTATCACTATCTATTAAAGGCTGTGTACCCGTATTTAATGTAAGTGCATTTATATTGGTGTATCCTATACCTAAATAGCAAGTTTGGTTACCTAATGTAAGGCTATTAACTACGCCTGTTGCCATTATCCCTGCTGTATCTGTGGTAACCACTGTTACCTTTACATTCTCTTCATTGTTGTAAAGACTTACAAACTCGCTTTCACCTTCCCTTATTTCAAATGTTGGCTTATCGGTCAATATTTTAGTACCGCTTATTGTAGTAAAATGTTCAGTTGCAACCAAACCACTATCACCCACATTTAACGCAGCGTTTACAATCCAATAACCGCTACTTGTTAAGGTATCCCCATCATTAAAAGTACCTGAACTTGTAAGTATCTTTTCTGTTGCTGTGATATAAAAATCTCTTATTGATAAGCCACTATTGAAATGCGTTTGGTTAGGTGTGATAATATCAATATCTGCCCTTAGATAATCTTGGATAAAAGTTCGCATATCAACCTGAAAGTTGTCAGTATCCCCAAACTTAGCCTGAACCGTTATGCTGTTTATTAGGTCGCTCGTTGTGTTATCGTATAAGCTAAACTCAACCGCTTCTAAATCGACCACGCTTGTTTCTACTTCAAATAATACAGGTCTATAAGCTATATCGTAATCCGTTGGAGTTGTTATGCTTGTAAGTGCCATTATGCTACTACTGCTTTAATTAGTTCTTCTCTGTATATTGCCATTAAAGCCGTTCTAATTTGGCTTATTATCCTTTGCAAGTGTTCATTCATTGTATGCTCAATAAACTCGGTTCTTCGCCCATTGTTGGTATATTGATAAGCTCCTTGTGTTGGGCTTCCTTCTCGCTTAATTGCAGTTGCGATTGCCCATGCCGCGCTATCTGCTTCTTTGCCGCTTGCTATACCTTTAATCTCTACCCACTCTCTGATAGCTTCAACAGGTGGCATACTTCCCGCCTTTCTACCATCATTCACATATTGCAAGTAATCAAGGCCAAATATCTTTACGTTTAAATCTCTACCATTAAGCTCTGATTCTTGCCTAATAGATGCAACACCGCGACCGCTTGCATTGTGCCCTTGCTCTATGAACTCCCTTTGAAGCTCTTTAACTAAATTATCTGCTATGTAATTAATTCTACTTAGCATTTCCAATAGTTGGTAAAGTTTAAAGTCATTCTAACGCTTATGTATTGACTATTGCCAAACCTTAATATTTCGTTGTGTGATTGTTGCCCAACTATTGACCTTTGCAAGTTTCTATCATTCGTGCAAGCTGTATTAACCACACTTATAAGTGTATTCATTGCCGTATCCCATGCCGCTTGTTTTGTTGTTGTTTGGCGTTGTGTATCGTTGTACTTCTCTAATACGTATAAGTCTAAGGTGTAACCAATATCACCGCTACCATGTCTTAACAAGCTCTCAGATGCTTGACCGCTAAAAGGTATTTGCAAAAATACTAACTCGCTATAAGCGTTTGAAGGCTTGTTTAAATCTTCGGCTATTGTACCAAACAAAAACTCTTTGCTTAGTTCGGTGCAAGCTGTTTCTATTGCACTAACTATATTACTAAGCATTAATAGAAGCTTTTAAATTGGTAACGTATGTATTAAGGCTATCTTTTACGCTTTGCTTCATTTCAGGTATTGCGTTTGATGTGCCTTCTAATGGTGCTTGACTAATTAATTTAAAGAAATTGAAATATGAAACGGTATCTATTTCATTCAACACTCTCTCAGCGTTTTCTATTTTATTTAAAATGGCTTTTAGCTCTTGAGTTGTCATGTTGCATTTTTACGAAATATACTAAAAAAGCCCGTACTAATTAAAGTACAGGCTCGGTGTAGCTATGAAGAAAAAAAGTTTTTACTTGTTGTTGAAGTATTCTTCAGTTTTAGGTTCTGCAATAATTAAATCACATACAATGCTTTCTAAAGTCAATTTATTAAAAGTAAAGTCTTGCTCAATAAAAAATATTGTTTCGTCATAGTTTTGATTGTTATCCATGCAGTAAGCAATATGCTTATTTATTCTTTTAGCAATGTTTAAAGTTTGATTAGCGTTAAAGCCTTGGCTTGCGATTGTGTTAAGTGCGTTGTTAAAAGTGTTCATCTTTGTTTGTTTTTGATGATTCAAATATAAAACGCCTTACCCCTACTAAATCAATCATTTCGATGAACTAAACCAAACCTTCGATGAATTAAAAAGCCCTGTCGTTAAACAGGGCTTAAATCAAATCAAACAAACATCAAAACTAAAGAACTACAAACTTAATATTAAATCGTTGACTCTATGCCATTCGCTTTGCATTAAGTAAGTGCAATCTAACCCGCTATTCATACAACGTGGTAACTGTGTATTTTTCCAAAATACAAACATCTTTTTGTTCATTGCCCCTGCTGCATGGATTAACCCCGTATCATTACCTATTACCAAACTTGCACCACTAAGCAAAGATAAAGCGTGTCTAACGTTGCCAATTCCTTTTGCGTAAGGTTGTAGCCATGTGTTACGCTGTAAGTCGTTTATACTGCCTGTAAATACTATTTCAAAGTTCTTTTTCTTACAAGCCTTAACAGCATTTAGCAAAGTAGCTAAATCAACTTCTTTTGTATCTAAGTATTGCCTTGACTCATTACCTGAGCCATGCACAATAACTACATAAGGCACTTTTGGTATGTCGTAACCTTTAGGCTTGTCAATATAGCATCTTTGACCGTTCCACTTCTCACCGATTACATTCTCATAAATAAATTGATAATCGGGTTTATTGTTCCAATTAGTACCCGTTAAAACACTTGTAAATAATGGCTTTGTATTTGGCTTTTTATCTAATGTATTAATAAACTCGCAATCTTTAAAACAATCCCTTACAAAGGGCAAATCAAAATAAACATCAATAGGATGCTTTTTAATTTGTGCTAAACGTTTAATAGCTGCTGTGCAGTTTATAAAATTACCTAATCCAAAGTTATGTATTTGATGTATCCACATTTTTTTCATTGTTACTCGCGACTGCTTGCTTTGTTGTTAGGGGCGATGTAACCACCTGCCCCTATCAATGCGAATGTTTTCATTTAATACTTTGTTTTTGATATTAGTCCAAACTGTAAGTTAAAGCATAGCCAATTTACTTCTCTATATTTATGCCAAAAACGTTCTTTTGTGTAATTTGGGTCATTGGTATCCATTCTAACCGTGCAAGGCTTTAATCTAAAATAAGGGATTATATCTATTTTACGTGTAATATAAACTCTTATTAAAAAAGGAATAGGTAAAAAGCTCAGGTAAACTGAGCCTTTAAAATCATACATAAAAAACTGCTTCATAGTTAAATATATTAAGCGTTACCAACTATAACGCCTGTTTCAGTAAAATCAATTACAAAATCTTGCAAAAGCATATCATTACCTAAATCATCGCCTTTATAATTTTCAATAAATTTAATCATTGCATTAACATCACCTTTTAAAATTACTTGTGCTTGGTTTCCGTTTGATAGGTTGCAATAAACTGTTAATGTGTTGTTCATTTTTTTACTTTTTGTTTGTTTGATAATGTAAAAGTATTAAACCAAACCAAACTACTAAACTATTTTAGACGAACTACGCCAAAGCTTCGATAAACTACTCTTTTTCTTTGATGTAAAATAAAGCGGTTAAAGCATCAATAGCATTTGTTTTTAATACCTTATCCATTGTTCCAAATATACCACTTTGGCTTAATTCCATTAATGCACCATACCAAAAGCCGAAACGCATCATTCTGTTTTGCTTCTCTTGAACTTCCCTTTGAGCTTCTCTACTAAGTTTAGCCATTTTAGCCATATTGCTACGACCTTTGAATAAAGCTTTAAATCTCTCAGCGTAATCCGTTGCCATTTTTGAAGCAAAAAAAAAGCCTGCCAAATGGTAAACATATCCACTTCAAGCCATTCACGCTCCCTTTGTAGTATTATTTCATCTTTTACTATTTCACCCTTCTTTTGAAACAATGTAGCACACATCAAGGCAAACCCTTCTAAATTTAGCTTTGCGCTTTTGTCTGTTGCTTCCTGTATTCTTTGCGTTTCACTCATTACAGCTTGCACCTGCTCAAAAGTGGCATCACTCCACCAACTACCATCAATCCGTTTAATCATTTTCGGCAAACGATAACCGTTAATATCTTTTAGCTTTTGCTTTTCAGGTAAACTTTCAAACGTATCTAAAACCTTTGTAGCAAACTCTTTTAATTTTAAATAAGGTTGCGACTTTTTTAAATAGGTTTCGTCAACATCAAATAGAATTGAGCATAATTTAAATACCAATTCGTCACCTTCCAAGTTCTGTATTTGGTGAGTCAATGTGTTGAATTGTCTAAGCGTTATAGACTGCCAACCTTCGAATATGTAACTACTACTCAACAATCTTATCAGCTTTATTAATTAACGCTCTTAATTGCTCTCGAATACCTTTGTAAGTGCTTGAGCCTTTACCTTCTCTTTGCCTTGCATCTACTATTTGACAAAGCAAACTATGAGAGCTTTTTAATTGGCTCAATACATCTTCCTTTGTTAGCTTAGGCTCATACTTTTTTCTTAGCTCTCTAATTATCTCAGTACGCTTTAAAGCATGGTAATTAGGCAAAGCCTTTACTTCTACCCTTTTGCGTAACTCAGGAACGCTTAATTGGCTTAATTCTGTTAAATCCATATTGATAAATGTTTTATTGCTCTTTGATAACCTTCTCTTACTTTTTCAATTGGTGCATCTTGCTCATTACCTGCACCGTAACTAAACAACGGATTAACGCTACTTAGCACCTTATTAACCCACTTAACGCGCTTGCACTCCTTAACAGCATCTTTTAAAAAGTTGTAATCACCGCCTAACTTATTGCCAAACTTTGCAGAAGTAAACGAACCTTTACAAACTAAAAAACCAATTCCGCTAATATCACCAAACTTCACTAAGTTCTTTTTAAAGCTGTCTAATCTTGGTACTATTACATTGTTAGAAGCATTAACACGCCACAATATCAAATCATGTCCGTTACCTTGCTCCATTGCTATTTTAAGGCTGTTTGGCGAAGTATAGAAATCGTCATCATCAAGAAATGCGAAGTAATCACCTTCTTTGCCTATGTTTTCAAGTGCCCAATCTAAGTATTCGTTGTAGTGTTGAAAGTCTGATTTGTTGAGCGTTACGCTTGTTATGCCTTGCACATCTTCAAGGTAGGTAGGCAACACATTCTCACTAATAGTAATATGCTCACATTCTATTGATTGAGCTTGCACCGAATCGGTGCACACCTGAAACTTATTAGGTCTGTTGTTGGTTCGGGTTATTACGTAAATCATTTATTAAATGGCGTTTTAAACGTCTCTGCTCCACGAATACCACCCCACTTATTTATGTACCTTATATGGTTCTTTCTAAACCGTTGTTCATTCTCTTTGGCTGCTTCTTCATCATGCTTTAGCACACCACTACCATAATGCTCAAATTCTAAATCAATCAACTCAATGTTAATGCCCTTTAGCTTGCATTGATAACGAAAATCATTATCTTCAAAATAAGCACCTTCAAAGCCTTCGTCAAATGGTCTTAACGTGCCGAAATACTGTAAGATAAAAGTAGGGTTAACAGCGAATAAAGCGAAGTCAGGTTGACCGTCTTTTGTTTTAGCTGCTGCAATGCCGTGTTTTATAGCTGCATTCTTTAGCTCTGTAATGTCAGGGAATTGTATGTCTTGATTTGCTATAATACAATAACTATCCATTAACCTATCAGCCATTGAAATCGCATCGTTCCAAGCTCCCGCAACTGAATTTACATCACGCTCAACAAATCGAGTTTTACCAAACAACTTATAAAGCTTTTCATCTTCTAAGTCAAAAGCATTTATAAAGCCGTCAGGTGGTGTTGGGCAACTATTAACACACTTCTCAAGCAACTCATAATTCTTTTGCTCACGTACATAAACGGGTATCGCTATCATAATTCAATCAGCTTTATCATTTTATCCATCTCAATGCTCCATGTGTGTTCCTGCACCCACTCTAAAGCTTTTTCACATTCGCTCTCAGCACCATTGACATAAATCTCATTTAGCCAAAAACAGGCACTCTCTATATTGCCCCTATGCCTACGCCTTGTGAAATCTCCTTTAGTATGCGTGTTATAGTCTTTATCAAGCTCATAGATGAACCCGCGACCTTCGCCGAGTATCTCAGATATGGTTGTATTCTTTGGAGCTAATACAGGGCAATATGCCGCCATTGCTTCGGTGATTGTTAGCCCCCACCCTTCGCCAAGTGTTGCCGTTAACATAACGTCCAAAGAGTTATAAATTAAATTAAGCATTTCGGGGCTTACCTTAGACCAATCAAGACCATAAGTATTCATGCAAGCGTAATCTCTACCTTCAATCATTCCAAAGCCATTACACAACGCTCTAAGGTCTAACCCCATTGCATCGTTAGCATCCATGTGAAGGTATAAGAAAGCTTCTTTGTTTTGCTTCCTGTAATTGTTAAATATCTCAACTACTCTTGGAATATCTTTTCGCGGTTGGTTACGGTTAACACATCCGATTATAAACCTATCTTTATTCTCTTGAAATAACTTCTCTTTGAACTCTTCTATCTCTTTCGGTAGAATTGGTTTAAAGACCTTAGTATCGCTTCCGTGATAAACAGGAGTGTACGTGCTTGCCTTCTCACCCACCGCGCGAAGTTGGCTAATTCTTTGGATGACATTATGCTTTTGCTTTTCAAAGTCTTGTGGATTGTATTTCTCTAAAAGATATTGAGCGTCAACGTGGCTATTAAACTCATCGTAATACTCAATCAACTCATTAACAGTATCTAAAATCTGTTGTTTGCCGTATTGGCTGAATGGTATTACTAAATCAAAGTTATTTAAGTTAATGAGCCATTTATCATATTGCTCACCGTCAATAGGTATGTAGTAGATTGTTTTAAAAACCTTTGCCCCTGTTTGCTTTCTTTGCGCTTGCATTTGTCTAAGCTTCTCACCTAAGCCATCAACGATAAACGGGTCTTGCAATAAGAACACATAGTCATAATCATTAAAGAACCTATCTGTTGTGCCCTTCATGCCATTAATAGCATTTAACAACGTTTGCCTACCAAAGGTATCTTGGTCACGGTTAGACCTTGCAGCACGATAATAGCGTAAATGTGGCACTTTAACCAAATCACCTTCGTTTAGGTTAATCCCTACTTGGTCTACAATGTAGCCTTTTTTGTGTAATGCTTGTCCTAAGTTGCGGGTAACGGTTGCAAATCCTGTTGGCACACTTGGAAAGTCACCATAGATAAGAATCTTTTTTGGCTCTTGTTTTAGCTTCTTTACTTGACTCATACTCCTTTAATTATAACAAAGATATAAATTTATTTACCAATGAAATGAAAACCACCCCTTTGCTTTCTTAACAAGTCACCTACACAATATCTAATTGCATCTATGTAGTGGTTATAAGCATCAATAGGCACATTGCTTTTCTTGTCGTGCCATGCGTAATTATTAAGCTCTTTAATTATCTCGGGTGAATCAATTACTTTGATATGGTAATCTTGCATATTCTTAATGCCTGTTACAATGGAATCTTTGCCCTTAATGCACTCTTTAATATTATTGCCCATACGCCTAAGTTCATGTATCAATCTTGGCTCTGCACTATCCGCAATAATTAAATATTTGTCTTTTGTTTCGGCTTTGTTTAGCTCGTAAATATCCTTTGTGCTTAACCCTGTTTTACCGTAGATAGATTGAACATAGATAGTATCTTTTTCAATTGCAACTTTTACCAATACCGTTGGGTCATTTGAAAATCCAAAGTCTTGACCATAACTAACAAGTAGATGTTGTGGGAATGCTTCGCCAATGCTCCAATTATCGAAAACAACACCTTCAGCTCTATCTAACCATCCACCGAGTATTTGATGCTTATATTTTTGCGGTCTTGTTTTTTTAATTCGTTCAACATCTCTTAAAAAAGATTCATCTAAATTAGCTACGTTATCAAGGTAAGTGGTATGTATGTATGTCGTGTTGTCTTTCGTACCATTGTACCCCGCTTGCACGTTCATATCTTCAAAGAATCGTTTATAGATAAAATGCTCTTTAGTTGTAGGGTTAAGGATAAGAATTACTTTGTTTTCAACCCCTTTTTGCCTTACAGATAAATTTATCTTATCAAATATTGATTCGTCAATTAACTCTTCTGCTTCTTCTAATACCCAAATGCTCACCCCTTGCAATGACTTTAAGTTTGCTGTTTGATTACCGCTACTTGTCTTAATCCCCGCAAAGATTATTGAACTACCTGTTAAGGTGCATTTAATTTCGTTTTGCGTTATAGTGAAAAAAGGTAAAGCGTTTAAAAGCTCAATCTTTTCAATAAACTCAGGGATAATTGATTTGTTTGCCGCTGTTAATGTGTAACGAGTAAATAGCACTTTATGACCTTTATGTCGTAACAGTAAATCAACTAAATAAACAGTAACCGAAAAGCTCTTTGATGAACCCCTGCCACCTGTTACAATATAGTAACGTGAATCGTGCCTAAATAGCTCTTGGTATTTCTTATTAATCAACAAAGGTAATTGCAGGTATGTTTACGTCATTGCCATTTGTCGTAATATCCTTTTGCTCTTTAGGTTTACCGAATCTATGGTTTACCCAAGTTTGCAAAGCATTTGTATTTCCTTTTTTGCACACTTTCCAAAGCTCCGCCCATACTTCTTCAGGTGAAGCTATTGAGTCCATCATTTCTATTTTTTTGATTTCGTCAATCTTAGGCTTCCTACCTGCTGTCTTATGACCACCGTTGTTTTTGCGCTTATCCAAGGATTAAAAAAAATTATTAATAATTCAAAGGTAATAAAAAAAAGCCCTGCACACCATCAACGTACAGGGCACAAACAAAACATATGATGAAAACGTACTAATCACTTGACATTATCATATTTTTGCGCTAACTTCTTGTTTTCTTTTATAAGTTGTTCTTCTCTAATATCAAAACAGCTTTTTAAATCGTAGTAGTATTTAGTTTTATAACCCCAAATCATATTAAAGTATTCGTGCAATGATTTAAAAGGGTTACGCCTTTTAAAGTATTCTTCATAAGCCAAAGGGCAATTTATCTGCGCATAACCTAACACGCTTGTTTGTCGCATTGTGTTGGCTCGGCAAAAGGCTATAGCTTCTTGTTTAGTCATAATGTTTTAAAAACCACCCTTCAAAAGAAAGGTGGTTGCACAAGCATTAAAGGTTTTAGGTTATGAAAAATTTAATTAGTTACAAATTGGGAAGTTAGGTTTCTTCTGTACGTTAAGCATACTTTATTGTCGGTAATGTAAACAGGGCTTGATGGGCTATTTGTGTCAAAACCTGCACCTTTACAATAGGCTGCAATCCATTGCACTTTATCTCCATCGTTAATCATTTTTTCAATTTGTGTTTTGTGTGTTTTGCTTAAAGTTTTCATCGTGTTTGTTTTTGATAAATCAAATATCACTATTAAGACAATGCAAAAACCATGATTTCGACGAACTAAACCTTTTCTTCGATGAACTGCTTAAACTTGATGTTAATCTCATTAAGGTTTTTTGACTTCCACAACTCTTTAGGCTTTTTGTAGTTGTCTATTCTTTCAAAAATGTAGTAAAATGGGCTTTTGTATTCAATGCTAATGCTATTGGGTAAGTTTCTTTTGCTTTTCATAAGTTCTTAGCCCACCTAAGCCTAACATACCTAAGAGAATTGTCATTAAATGCTCCATAGCTAACGCAGGTGGTAATGTAATAGCTTCGCCCGTGTTAAGTATCACCCACGCCATTAAATCGCGCACAATGAAGTTATACGCTAAGGCTATTGTACATATCCATCCTACCATAGGTCTCCACCCCGAAACAAATACATTTCTATGCTTTGCTTCTTGTTTATTAAGTTCTATTTGAGCAACTGCAAGGGCTTGTAATGCTTCGCGCTTTTCGTCTTTCGTTTCAACGAATTGGTCAATATTATTTGCAACACTATCAAGCACATTTGTAGCCCCTGAGCTTGCTATTTTGCCTATAAATTCAGCTACTTTACTCATTGAAAAACCAATTTTGAACATCAAAGTTAGGGCAAGTCTTTGTAACTCCTTCAAAATCACAATGACCTAAGACGTTATTTGGTTCAATATCAAATTCGACTATTAAACGCATTACAAGTTCACGCATTGCTAACTTTTGAGCATCCGTTCTATTATCTACTCCCTTATAACCACCTACCCAACATATCCCTATTGAATCATGGTTATGCCCTGCAACGTGCGCTCCTGCTTTATACATTGGTCTACCTTCTTGTACATCGCCATCAGAAGTAATTACATAATGATAGCCTATATCGCTCCACTTACGTTCATTTACGTGCCATCTTCTAATATCGTCAACATCTACGTTTTGATGACTTGCGCTGCAATGAATAACTATTTTGTTAATTGCTCTCATAGTTCAAATTTACTAAAAAGGGCAATCAAATGTTTTAGGTCTTTCAAATTCAATCTTTTTGTAAGGTGTAAATTTACCTTTTAGATTGTAGCCTATTATTCCATTTTTTAGCTTCGGCTTTAACTCTCTGCCTGTTTTAATATTAAATACCTTTTTATCAGCTACCACGTACTCATCAAAACCTTTTATTAATAGCTTTATTTCTTTACTTGGAATATTAACAAACTGTTTCATAAGTAGTTAATAGGTTGTTTAGGTTTGTATATTATCTGTTAGCAACCATTAAGAAATTTGGTTATTTTTTTTGCTATATCCAACGCTTCATTAAATCCGTTTTCTGTTATAAAGTGACAGACTACTTTATTGGTTTTGGTATCTCCTATTACAACACTTTCCCAGTCATCCAACTTAATGTCAGTTACTTGGTAACGGTTGCTAACATCAGATAAATCAAACAAAGGTGTACTGCTGTTTGATGCTGTTGTTTGTTCGCTTTCGTCGTATGCTGTTAATTTCTTAAAATCGTTCATGTCTTTGCTTGTTTTATCAAAATCAGTTATCGGTAATTCTTAATGAAATCAACAATATCTTTAACCGTAACATCAATTAACCAATAATCGTAAGGATTATTTTCATCACCATCATCAATTAAATGACTTGAACCATATTCATTACTTAATTTTTCCGCAAACTTATCCCAATCAAAAGAACTACCGATAACATCAGATATATTCAAGTTTTCTTTGAATAGTCCGAAACTTTGTATGTGTTTATTATCTTTCATCTTCATATTTTATTTTAGTGTATATATTAAAAAGAAAACCTAAATATATCTGTAACCGTTGTAGCACATTAAAACGATGCTACAACATAGCACATAAATAATAAAGCTATTTCGGTGCTTTCGGCAAAGGTTGCCAATGAGTTATGCTGCTACAATTCATCATGTTGCTTTGCCAAGTATGCTCGTTATTACACCTTGAGTAAAATGCTAATCCTACTCTCTTACCATCCCAAGCCAGCACCCAATCTGATAGTTCAATATTAAAACTTGGCAGCTTCTTTTTTACGTCAATCCAATTCATATTATTCATTTTAGTTTTTCAATTACGCTTTACTATTTATATGCTTGTCCGTTAGCAGGCAATTTGTTGTATGTAGAGTTGTTTTGGCAATTCTATTCTTCTATTGCATGTAGTATGTATGTAGACAAAGTTTTTGTTGTTTTTATTTAATACTATTTTCTGTATTAAAAGCTTTTTTTCATTGTAATATATGTAATTACCTACTTCTAATTCTTGTACTTGTTTTAATGTAGTTGTCATTTTACTGTGTTTTTGTTTGATGATGTAAAAGTAAAACAATG
>JGI10211J34971_10002113_pt1 | contig 16304 bp, 25 predicted proteins | sample Etolagsediment_FD_34971 | JGI IMG/M metagenome (IMG submission 34971) | reverse complement strand
CGTAGTGCTATCTTGAACTCTAATGGTATTTGTTCATTTTCAACTTCATGAAAATAGATATGACTGAAATCATCACCATCTATTGTAGGTACTTGCTCTCCTTTACGGAAATATATTTTAGTTCCCGCAAATTTGCCGTTTTTTGTTTTAGTTGATTCAAAACTAGATTTGATTGCATTCAACATTTCTCTGCTCAATGCTGTTACTATTGAATCGTAACGACCTTCAATTATTAAACGTTTTAAAGATATCATACACATATAAATATTGAACAAAAAGAAAGAGGCCGAAGCCTCTCTCATCTTAACGATTTTTGTATATTACTACAATCTTTCTAGAATCATCGTCTATTACTTGTTTTAGCATTGCGCCTGATTCAGCATCACGATATACTGTAACATTTGACCCGTCTAAATTAGTTCCAGAAAATTTAACAGATCCTGTAGTTGAGCAACTTGTTACAAGTAAAAAGATTGTGGTAACTGCTAATAAAACTTTCATAGTTACCTCCTTATTTTAAATAAATATTAAGTAACTAACTTTTTCATTAATCTTTACTTAATCTAAGTCATTGTAATTCCAAAATCTCGGAGATTTTTGCTTGAATGGATTTCCTACCTGTTGATAATAACAATTTAGACAAAGCAACTGTAAATTTTCTAAACGATGATCTGTGTTATCTCCATTAATATGATCTAACAATACAGGCACTGTGTCATCTGTAATTCTATGTTCATTATATCCACAACTATTACATTCTTCTTCCATAATACCTAATGCTAACAATCTGTTACGAAGCTTCCATGCAGGATATTTTGGATATTTTCCTTGTAGAATTTCATCAATTTGATACGGCCCAGCTGATGCTCTAGGTGCTCGTTTAGATATTCCAACACCAGCAATATTAGTATGCGTATCATATAGAGTCTTTCCCGTCTCTGCATCTGTATACATTTTTGCATACTTTTTCCATGTAGTGAATGACACTTTCATGAAACGAGCTGCTTCAGCATTAGACTTTGTATTGTCTATTGCATAACGTACATCAGACTCTGACAGATTAAACGCAGAACGGCCTCTGCCATATACATACTTGTATTGTGACTTATCTGCACACATTAGAAAATAATATTCTCCTTTTGCAATGTTGAAACTGCTTCTCTAGTAGAAGTACATTGATTGAATAATTCTTGCAATCTACTCTTGTGCTTAGCTACACAGTCTCTGAATGTGATTGGGTACATACCAGATTTTTCTAATACTTCATTATACCAAGAAGAGTATGTGTATTTATAACGAAATATTTGTTCTGGCGTACGATTATCCCAATATTCAATTTGGTCTTTCAATGGCCACAATTCCATTGGAATATTTGGGTCTTTTCGTCTTAATGGTTTTATTTCTTGCTGAGCAGCTTTACGATCTGATCGTTGGATAAACTTATCCATGATATTGGTTGCTCTGTCTTTTGGCGATTCGCCTTGGTATCCTCGTTTTCCCATAACTTATAATTTGTATTTTTCTTTGATTAAAACTAAGTTTCTCCATGCATCTTCTGCTGCATATATATAACGTTTGAATTTTGCAATATCTTGAGTCTTTCGTGCAGCTGTTGCACGTCTCATATTGCGATGAAATGTTGCATGAAGCAACCCTATTCTAATATTTGCTATAACTTTAAACATCTTTATTCAAATCCTACATCTCTTGTATTTTTACAAAACATATGACTCAGAATACCATTACCGACCTGTATGCTTTACAAGTTCTAATTTCAACCCCTCTGCCTGCATCAACTCATATACTTCTTCTACTTCATCTTTCCACCCAACATACACACAACATTGTCCATTAGTATGAACTATGTTTGCACATTGACCTGCCTGATAATAGTTATGATTACAAATTTCCATTAAGCAAGTAATTACGTGTTGAAATGAATTCTCGTCATCATTTTTTAAAACCAATTGATACTTAGATCGTCTTTTTGAGCTCATATAACTTTTTGCATTCTTCGTACATTTCTTGTTTTTCTAAATATTCTAATCCTTCATCAATAAACTTAAGTTTATCAAGTTCTGACCATGATGTGGGCCATTGCCAAACCTCTGTATTGCTAAACACAACTTTGAGAAATTTATCTAAATGATTTACATACATTCCAAACCCCGTTATCATACTGTATTATACTAAATTATGTAGGAAGATCCAAATTATTTTTTGGTTTTGAAATTTGCCATGGACTGCAGATTTGCTGTATTGATATATCTATTAGGAAACCCTTCTTGTGCAAATAATTCTGCAGTCTCTGTACGTCTAGATTCGTGTCCCCAATTCCCAGTTTTAAGACGAGTATATGCATCTTCATAATCGCCTGCTTCAATTGACTCAAACACTGCGCCATTCACTGCAGCTGAACAACCAACATTATATACAAAGTCAATTAATGCTCTAAACATATTCAATGTTATTTTTCTTTGATGCACATCAAACTCATTAGATCTGCTTTGCCAACGACGTATACAATCAGCAGCATCATTGATGCCTGTTACTGAAAGTCTTTTACCTTCTACTTCTGTTATTTTATTTCCTGGGTATGCATACTCTGGGTCTGTACTTCCATAGCCAATTGTTAAACGTCCCTTAGGTGCACCTTTTGATTTGTCATATGGCTTTGGAGGATATCCTGCCTTATCATCATAAGTAAATGGTACGAACTTTTCATGACTACGAATATAATCAAATATCATTTGTCCTGCAGATACATTTGATTCATTAAAATCAATGAGTTCGGCATTAAAATTTGTTTTAGGAGCCTCTAGTAATATGTCTTTGAGCTTAATCATTTCTTTTGTTTGCTGATCTCAATAGCTGCCAATTGTTTTAAAGCTGCTTTCTTTGTAGGATGCGTACCTAAACGTTTTCCTCCCGCACTTGGATATACAGCCCAACCATCTTCTACTTTGCGAATCTTTTCATCTAAGTCTTGTTGAATAGAAGCAATCAATTCTTTTTTACGAAACAGGCCGTCATCTGCTAATCCATCTTGACCATCCATGTAGTTATGAACCGATTGCAAATAGTCTGCTGCTTTAGTCAGTTTGGCTTGCACCCATGCCGGCAATTCAGCTTTTTCATCAATCATACCACGAAGCATTTTTGATGTGTCAATGCAACGCTCAAGCTGTGTACGTGCCATTTTGCCTTCATGATCATAATCAGTAGTATAAGAATGAGTCAAACCCATTCCTTTAGTGTCATCATGATCAACTGGTTTGAATGCCATTGCATATGGATTGTCATATACTTTGCCTGGAACTACTTGGTATCCATCGCCTTCTGGCATAAGATCTTTAAGTCCCACTTTCATCTTCATTAGTTTAGATGAAGGAAGTTCTCCTATTCCAAATCCTTCTTGTAATTTTTTCTTGCTCATCATTTATCCTTATATGGAAATATCTTATTCAATTTATCTTGTCTCTTGCTGCATCCGCAGTCTTTATCGCCAGTAATGATTTCATTGATACGTTCTGCTAACTTGTCCAAACGTGTTGCTGACGTAATCTTTGCAATGTCATCACCTAAACCTTTACTTTTCATTCTTTTCCTTTTTTATTGGTCCTCCGGATACCCAAGCATCGCAAGTTCTTTTAGAGGCGCACTTAAATTTAAGAAATCTGCAATAACCTAATTTTCCTGCATCGATAACATCATATGGGTCATTTGCTTCCTCACCTCCAATGCCTTTACTGATACAATCCAATGTTTTGTTTGTTATGTCAAATGCAGCACATGTGCCACAAATCATATTTTTTAATTCGTCTGCAGAATCAGTGTTCCACATATCCTGTTTCTTCTGCCAAAACTTTTCATTCTTTTGAGATGGATCAGCAGGACCATACCCATATTCATCAATTGCAGTCTGTCTGTTCTTCAAATTGAGTGCAATGTCTTGAGTTGGTGCAGGACATTTTGTTTTGGCTTCTAATGCTAAATATTTTAATTTCATTTCTTTGATTTCCTCCATGTGCCGCCAACACCTCCTTCTTTTCCTTTACCAAACCATTTACCTAAACCACTATCTGCATACACTTCATCTACTGAAGCTTCTAATGCTAATGAACTCATTACATTGCCTTGTTGCAAATCATTGAGTTTAGCTAAATGTCCTGAATTACGAAGTGTTTTGAATGCCAAGTTTTCAACTGAATATTCACCTGAAGCTTCAAGACCTGTTTGACGCATTCGTTTCAATCTCTTTTTAAGACTTTTGATCTTCATTTCAAGTTGCGGATCATCTGCTTGAAGATTGTCTATTTCAAACTTATAAGGATCAGCTTTACGATCTATTTCAACATCATCTACTGATACTTGTTCTGGGGATGGTTGTTTCAACCATTTATCACAACTCAAACAATATACACCAGTTGATGCATGAGGCTCATTTTCATCCTGTGCATACAATTCAATTGGCATACCTTTATATTGTAATGGATAAGTATTGTTCCAAATACTCTTTTTTGCCATCATGTATTCTCTGACAAATGGTATGCTGTCATTTACATCTTTATAATTGATAAGAACATGAAGATCAATATCAGAAGTATCAGTCCAATTATAATTTACATTGCTACCTGTAAGAATAACTCCTTTGATTGGAGCATCAATGCCCAAGAACTCATAAAAGTATTGGGCAATCTTAAGCAGTTTGAGACGAAGACTAGGTTTTAATTGGCCACCATCCCAAAGCTTTGGATTCAATTCATTCTGTGTTTGATATTCTCGTATCATTATTCTGTTAATTCTGCTGCCAATTCTAAAGCCTTTAAATCGCCTTCTGTATAATCTTCTTTTCCAGAAGCAATATCATTTGCTATCAAGCTTTGTATTTTTTGAATTTCTTGCAAATTATTTTTATATCGTTCATTTATTTCATCTATCTCATCTGCAGATAAAAAGCCAGGTATTTGATAAAACTTGTTTGCATACAACGAGAGTACCTGACCTTTTAATTTTTCAAACATAAGTTTTATTTTCGGATCTTCTACTTCTGCATCCTGTACGAATTGTATTTTTTCAAAATCATCGAGGATATAAGGTAGTTTCGTAAGTATTTTTGGCGCATTAATATTTTCACCAAGTTTTCCAAGTTTATCCCAAAAATTAGCATTTTTTGGAACTCGTTTACCAAGAAAAAAGCCACGTACATCTACACCGCGGAAAAAGTTTGTAATGTTTGCCATTTCTTTTTCCGCTTGTATACCAGCTCTAGATTTAAATACATCATTAAACTTTCGAAAATATGAACCAGCGTCAGGGCTGTTTGTAACATATTCTAAGAATCGTTTTCTAAATTTTGAATTAAACATCCTAGTATCGCCAAGAAGCCGTTTTATTTGATCTGATGACGCGTTTGGTATTGTATCGATAGCTCTTTGGGTTAAACGCGTGCCGCGCGACCCTGAGTATAATTTAGCAAGGTCTGGGTCTTTAATAAATGCTCCTTCTAAAAACTCTTTGATTTTTTTCTTTGTAGCTGGGTTATCAAAATCAACTTGTCGCAATAACTGCTGAAACGCTTCTGGGTTTCTTGCAACTCTAGTAACAATCTTATTGATAATATTTTTAGAAAGTACCTGATCTAAATTTTTTGTTCCAAATTTTACAAACGCGTCTATTGTCTTTCCACCAAATATTTTATTTAATTTTGATCGGCCCAATATTTTTCCATATTTTTTTACTGCTGCAAACACTGTTTCAGATCCAGCTTCAGCTGCTTTTGCAGCGCCGCCGCTAGCTGCAGCTAACATATCGTCATATGTTTTTCTGCCAGCTTTTAAGAAATTCTCAAATACTTTAGCGGCTTGATCTGCAGGATTTGCAAGTCGGTTTACTATAGGTATGCCTTTTAATTTCGTTGGCAAACCATTAAGTGCGCGCAAAAATGGTTCTCCTGCATCTAACACTTGTTTCAGTGAATTCGGTCCATATTTTTTTAAAACTAGTTTATTAAATAAAGGATTCTTAAATATATTCTTTGATAACCAACTAACCCCATTTTTGCTGGCTAGAAAGGCTATTTTAGGAACGGCTTTGATGCTACGTAATACAAGTTTAAGTGGTACTGCTATTACTGAGCCAACACCTGGGATAATAGCGATAAAAGACAATATTCCTTCCATTGGTTTGTTACGAGCAAAGTAAAGAACACCGTTTAATGCATCTACTGCATCCCCAATGAATGGAATAAATCCGCCATAATCTAAGTATCTTTGAATCTTATCCAACTGCTCTTCATGTTCTTTATCAGATATTCGGTCTAAAGATGCTTGTTGAAATGATTTAGCAATTTCTTTATCGGATATATCTAAACCATTTTGTTGTGGCTTTTGTTCTGCATCATTGTTTTTAGTAGACACTTGTCCAGGTCCTAGTTGATCTGCTACATATGGGAGTTGATCTGCTACATAATTTCCAGCCGTCATTGACCAAGTAGCTAATTCTTTCTTTTCTGCAGCTAATTCTTCTGCAGTTATATCATCAGATTTTAGTTTATCAACTAAATTTTGATAAGCCTTACCTCCATATGTATTTTTTAACGTCCAAAATGTAGCATCAACACCAGCATCCATTGTTTTATAATCTTGAACTGGCTGGCCGTTATTATAGCTACCTTTCATGTCAGTCGAACCACCATGTGAGGTTTTAAGTTTAAGTGTTGTTGCTAATGGATTATTTTTAGCATCAGTGCCTTCAGCTCGTTTCCATGCTCTGAAAAATCTTCTTTTTTCTTGAGTTGGTGTTCCTCCAAGCTTTTGTACAACCCGATCAAAAAATGTATCTGGCATATTTTTACCAGCAGTTTCATTTAATCGAGCAATTTCTTCTTTAATGATATTATCTATATTCATTATATACTCCAGTACATATTCATTTATTATAAATATGTTTACTTCCAAAAGAGCTGTGTACAAATGATGCCGAGTGCAAGTACTAACGATATAGCAGTCTTAATAGTTATTCCTTCTCCCCGGAAAATGTATGTGAATATAGTAAAAACAATAATACCCATTACAAATGAGATGAATCTACCGGGCCAAAAAGATCCATTAAACCCAATTACTAAAGATTTAGTTCCTTCCATAAATAACCATGTAATTGGCACACCTAAAAATATTAAAGCCCATTTTTGTTGCTTAGAAAGATTCCATATAATCGGGCTATTAATTTGCATCCAAACAATGGCTTGCCCAATGATAAATAACAATGCTCCGTACAGTATGTTTTTATAATCCATACTATATTATAATGAAAATATTGGGAAGATCCTATTCTTTGTCTTTAGTAGCGTGTTTAACACCCATAATAGTACCAATAATACTAAATGAATTTGTAAGTAAGATACCAAATAGATTTGACCAGGTTGATTCAATAATTTTAGCATCCAACCCTCTTACCATCACAAATACATATAATGCTGTAGTAAGTAAGCCTACACCCATAATAACCCATAGAGCAACTCTTACGATGTTACCCATCAATTCGGTTTGTGTTTTCTTTTGTAGTAATGAGAGGTCGGTTTCTGCAACCTCTTTTGCGTGTTCTGCTTCAGCCTTTAATTTATGGGCTTCTTCTTTAGATTGTTCTGCAAGTTGTAATGCAACTTCCAATTCTTCTTTTGCCTTTTCGGCTTCTTCTTTTGATTTTTTTGATTGTTCTGCAGAATATATGGCTTCGTTAAGAGCTTTTTCTAATTGTCTATTTACTCGTTTGTTTTCTTTTTGAGCCTTCTCTAATTCAGAATTTTGTTTTTGAACTTGTTTTGTAACTTCTAATCTTTTTCTACGAGAAGTTGAATCTTTTTCTTTACATAACTTTAAATATTCTTCGAACTCTTCATCACCTTCTTCTGGCTCAATTAGTTTTAGAAAGTTGCCCTCAACATAAACTCTCTTATGTTTGGCTATTTCTAATAGAATATCCCTCGTAGATTTTTGTATTTTCATCTTTCTTCATTACTTGTACACTTTGAAAGGTGCTGTTCTATTTTTATAACCTTCATAATCAGCTTTAAATTCTTCTAATCGAGGTTCTATATCATCTGATTTAATAATCCAAAATTGAGCTCCAACGGCTCTAGCCTTTTCGATTTCTTGTTCATCCTGAGAAGATGAGATGATTCCGATAACCACTCCATTACCATACTCATAATTTATTTTTCTGATTAGTTCAATACCATCAAACGAAGACCCAATTATATTTAAATCAACAAATACACACTCTGGTCTTTCATCTACAGGACCATCTGTAAACCATTTCTTAAAAAGTTTATCTGCTTCATCAGAAGAATCCAATGCTTCTAATGCAAGAGTAATATCTAATAGAGAACACGCATCTTCAAACACAAGATGAAACAAATTTTCATCATCTACTAACATTAACGAATCAATCATATCTTTATTCTCATTTTAGTTCCACTTTCAATTTCAACTGTGTCGGGGTCATCTTCTATTTCTTCAATTGAAAGTTCAAAACCATGCTCCTTTAGTATAGCTTTACAAATATTTAAACCAAGACCCGTTCCTTTCTCTTTTTGACCTTCTTTACGAACATATGGTTTAGATAACTCATCAAATTCACTCTGAGTCATACCTCTGCCATTATCTTCGATAACAATGAAGCTCCCTTTATTATAATTACCTTCAAAATATATTTTAACCCATTTTGTTGGTGAATCATTATACTTTAATCCATTTCTAATTAAGTTATCAATTGCAGTACAAAAAAGTGGTTCGTTTACTTCTAATGATACAGGTAAATTATCATCTAAAAGAACCTGATTTTTATATGCAGTAAGTGATAAATATTCATCTAAGATTTGTTTAATGTTATTTGGTGTTTTCGGCATCTGAGCATTTTCTTTTACTAAATTAGTAAATTCATATACTCCACTATATACTTTTTGAGCATGTTTAACACCATCTCCTAACAATTGTAGTGGTGCTCTTAGTTTTTTCTTTTGTTCATCATCCAACCTTCTTTGAAGTGAATTTAATCCTCTTGGAATGTAAGTGTTGATACCACTATGCATATCATGTCTAATGATTTTTGCAGCGTGTTCTAAGTAAATACTTTTTTGTTTAACTTCTGCTTCAGCTTTATGTTGTGATGTAATATCAACAGCTATTTTAAGTACTTTATCATACACTCCGTTAGCATTCCGTAACGGGGTATATGTACCAAATAACCATATTGATTCTCCGTTTTTATTTACACGTTCAAATTCCCCAGAAACAAATTCTCCATTGTGTAATTTTTCCCAGAAAGTTTTATATTCTTTACTTGATTTAAAATCAGTAGTACATAAATCAGGGTGTTTGCTATTTAGTATTTCGTCTTCTGAATAACCTACTACATTAAGAAAATTTTGATTAGCTGATAATATAGTAGTGTCCATTCCTAGAGTTACTATTAAATTAGATTTATCAATTGCGTTTAGTTGAGTATTAATTTTAGCTTCTTTAATTTTAGTTTTCTTAATAAACTCTTGTACCACTTTAAAGAATGGTGGCATAAAGAATACAACACATCCCCATCCAAATTTGGCAAGAAATAAGGTTGGTTCACATATCCCAAATACAATACAGGTTTGTACTGCAAAGAAGGTCATCATAATTAGACCTGCAACTATTAGGGAGATTTTGGAATTTATAGATATTCCATCCAGAGCGTTCATTTACAGCTCCGTTTTCTTAAACCCACATTTCTCAAAAAAGTATTTTGAAGGACAGAATCCTGTCCAAAGGCCGATTTGTAACATCAAACAAACAAATATTACAACTTCCCAAGATTGAAGTAGATACCCTACTATCAATACCATCGACATTAGAAAGTAAACCATTCTGGTTGATGTTATATATTGTAGTAATGTTTTCATTTTCTATCTCCTTTATGTTGGTCAATCTTATCAAGAATCTTATTAAGTAACTCTGTTTTGATGAAACCACTCATTGAAGCATTTTTAAGAGCTGAGATAAGTTGGAAAACAATAAAAGGCATCAAAATGGTTTCTGATAACCAAGATGTGCCTTTAAATCCTAATTCTACTGAAAGAATTACTGTTAATATTAATATCCAAGCAAATAGTGTTTTTAATACTTTAACTGCTTTGTATGTTTTGAATCCTTCTCTTTTAATTCCAGCAATAAGACCAAAGAATCCATCTAATAGAACAACTGCAACTAATGCAAGATATTGTTCTGTATTGTCTGCGGTTAAATTCATAAAATATGAACCCATAAATGCACACGCCGTACTAATCGACATAATAACCTGTATCCAGGTTGATTTTAATAATTCCATTTTAGAACCCATATTGAATTAATTCTATGAATGCTACTTTTATTCGTATCCACAATCGTTGAGTCCATCGAAGTTCTTTGAACTCTTTTGTTATAAATATATCAGATAATTCTTTCATTATGAAATATCTTTACTTTCAATCAAAGTATAAGTAAATGAATTTCCGTAAAGTTTTGCAGCCTTATTCACTAACTCCATAAACAATTTGAAGTCTGCATTTGCTGCGATTACTTGGCAACCTGCTGACCACTTATCAATCTGTACAGATTTCCCACCTTCTCTTGAAGTGGCTCTGTGAATGTTGATTCCGTATATACCTTCGTGAATATTTTCTTCTAAGAAGTCATATACACCATCTTTGTTTTTATCTCTATAAACTTTTAATGGTTTATGTTGTCTAAGAGCTTCATACTTACCTTGATGTAACCCAATTGTATGAGAACCTCTATATTGACCAGGTACTAAGATTGCAACACCATCTTTGTTTAATAGGTTTCTTTCCCAATGTGAACCAGGGTCAGTTGTTGCTTCAAAACAGTGAAATTTGTTTTCGCCATTCACACTATATGATACAGTTACGCAGTCATCAAATTTATTAGTAACTTTCCCGCCAGTTTCTGAATTTCTAACTCCTACAATATTCAAATTGTAGTCACCGCCTTCAAACCAACGATAACCTTTACCTTCTACTGCTTGTTGTATTTGTTCTCTTGTAAAACACGCCATTTATTATTCCTCATCCTTTTTTTGAAATATTTTTGTAACACCGTCGATTCCAAACGAACCCAATGTAATGATTACAAATGAATTGAAAATAGTATCGCTGATAACAAGTTCTTTACCCATAAAGCCGGTAATTACATCTGCTGCAGCAAATACGGCCATGATTGCAAATGATGCAAAGCCTACAATGTTTTTTTCGTTAAATACATTGTTATCTTTGAAAATATCTTTAAACGCCATATGACTCCTTTTATTGAATCATTGACATAACTGGATGAGAAGAATAACTTATTTTGATTCTTTATTATAAATATGATTGCGTTTTTTCTTTTTGCTTTTTTGTTCTTTACGATTTACCGCATCCGGATCAGCTTCGTCGTTCAATAAGTTTTCTAAGTCTTGTTGTGTTAATTTTTTCATAGTTTAACTAACTCAGTTTGATATTCATTCATTTTGTTGATATTCAAATACAAATTACCAATTTGAAACTCTCCAACAGATCCGCTATCTTGAATGATTTGACTCAACTGTTGAATTAATAAAAAATCTTGTTGTGTAAAAGTCTTTCTATCTATCGTAACTATTATTTCGTTGTCTAAAGTTTCAAAAGGTGTTGATTTAATTCTATCTTCTAATTTATACAAAGTATTTTTCTGCTCTTTGTCTATGTAATGAGTTGTTAATACTTGAATTTCGTCATCGATTAGTATATTACTACACCATGGTTCTAATGCTTCTAATAATTCACTGTTACATGTTTTGACTCTAAATCCGATATCATATTTAGGCGGCACAATCGGCTTCATTAAAGCATCATGTGCTACGAAATGTCCCCATTTCCTAATAAAGTTTCTAGTGCTTCGTTTATTTTGTTCCAACCACTCTGGAGAGTCTTGATAAATGCTTGTAGCTTTATCTGCAGTATTTCTTCTTGAACCCCTGCAGGTCATATGATACACAAATCCTTCCCATGTTTGAACAAACTTAACGCCATTTAAATGAAAACGATTGAAAATATCTGAGTCTTCTTTTGATTGCGGAGCATATAATGGGTCATGACCTCCTATTTCTTGAAAGTCTGATTTCCAGAATGCCCACGGAGCAAATATACCTTCTGTAGTTTTATCTTGTTGTGTAAATTCAGATAAATTACTTAATAATTCTGCTTCTTTGAATTCTTCTGGTTCTACGCCCCCATCCCATAAAATCTTCTCAGGCCCATCTGGATGTAATGGTGGTTCAATTCTTGTAAGTGATACTATAGTTTTTTCATTCGGAACTAATCTTTCTTGCGGCGGATCTGAAAGCAATGTACGTGTTTGGTACATATGTTTTTCAATAGCATCTAAAGCTCCAGGACACAAATACATATCCGCATGATATATCATACAAACATCGTGTTCTGCTACTTCATTAACTAATCGGTCATATAATATTGTATGACCCTGACGCTTTCCAGTATCATTAAGAATTGCTGAGAAATGTTCATCACTTTTCATTCTTTCTTGACACCATTCCCATGTACCATCTGTAGATGCATCGTCGGCTACGCAAATTTGTACTGTATGTTCACCTTGATTTTTGCGTATGGCATCATAAGACCATTTAAGATATTTAAGATTGTTTCTGCTTGGTTGTATAAAACTAATTTTCATTTTTATCCTAAGATTATAAGAAGTAACTTTTAAAATAATTATCTTTCTCGGTATCTACTCTATCAAATCCACCCAATGAAAGATCATATGTTTTAGTATAATTATCTTTTAATTTAAATGTTGCAATTGTTTGTGGTGTATGTGCTATATATTCAAATAAATCATAATAATCAGTTACACAATGATATACGTGTCGTAACACCCAATCGTGTATTATAACAATTGCATCTTTTTTTAAGTATGGAATGATCTTGTATGCACAAAGTCTTCGAGCTCGACCATCTATTAAAACTATATCAAACTTTTCATTGAAGTCGTCTACTTTATCAATATAGTCTCTAAATTGATCGTATGTACTCTGACCTTCGTCTCTATCTTCATTTTGCTTTACAAAATTATAGTCTACATTTGTTATATTCAATCTAGTTAATTCGCTCTGTACTTTATCATACCATTCTACATTATGTTCAATTGAATATAATTTTTTAACATGTTTTGCAAACTCTACTGTAGATCCGCCTGAGCCCCATTCTAACATTGTTTTTTCTGGCGAAAAATGTTTTGTAATTAACTCTTTTTCTGCCGGATGCATCCACGCTTCTAACATATTATTGCCTTTGTTTTAAACACTTCTTCAGAATATTTACTTTTATAAAGTTTTATTGTTTCTTCTGAACACTGTTTATAAAAATCTTGATCATTATATAATAATATAATCTTTTTTCTTGCAGTTTCCAAGTCGCCATCTCTAACAGTTAATTCGGGATGTAACTCTCTTTGAGTATCTAAACCTTCATACCCAATGCATGGAATTCCTAAATATGAACAATTAAGTGCAAAGGTACCTGCTGCATGCGTTCTCATTAAATGAATTCCTATTTTTCTTTTACTTAACTCAGAAATCCATTCATTCCATTGTAAATATGGTAATTGTGTTAATCCTAATTGTTCTTCACCTTCTTGACGTCTACCCATCTTAGGTTGATATATTTTATCAGTTACTGACGATGCTATCATGTATGAATCAAAACCTCCATACCAACTCTTCATATTTCCTCCAATCATAATACCATCTCTACCTTCAGGGTGTTGCAATTGAACATTTAATAATGCATCTTCTATCATTAAAGATTGTAAAACTCTAACATCTGAGTGTCCTGTTAATCCTTTATAGTATTGTTTGTCTTGCTCATTATGAGCAAATATAATATCTGCAGAAGTTAAGTTATTAAAATAGTGAATTTGATTTGCAAGTTCATAGTCTTGAAAGTACCAAAATGGCCCTTCTTGCATCACCCCAACTCGTTCACAAAACGTTTTCATATGGTTAATGTTTACTTTATCTGGAGAATTTTTTGGAGTAATTACAATACCCAAATCATATTTTTTCGTTACATCATGGTTTAGATTGTAATGATCAGCATCTAATGCAACCATCCAAGCAAACTCAGTTCTCATATTTGGATGAGTTCTTGGCACTTTGCCCCGGAACTCCATCTCTGTAAAAAATGCTACTTTCATTTTGAATATATTCCCATCCAATGATTTATCATTTCATCTAACATTGATTCAAATGTATATTTAGGTTCCCACCCAGTTGCAAGACGCAATTTAGTACTATCGCCTTTTAGATCGTCTAATTCTTCTGGTCTATAATATTTTGTACTCGTTTCTAGATGTTTTTCAACATCTAAATCTAATTTATCAAATACATATGTAACTAAATCAAGTACTGAATGTGATTGCCCTGTAGCACAAACATAATTGTCCGGGTTGTGTTGTTGCATTATCATCCACATAGCTTCAACATAGTCTTTTGCATGTCCCCAGTCTCTGGTCGAACTTAGATTTCCTAATACTAATTTGTCTCTAAGACCACGTTTAATTTCAACAGCTGTTTTCACTACTTTATTAGTTACGAAATTCGTTCCGCGCCTTGGCGATTCGTGATTAAACAATATGCCATTTGTTACATACATTCCGTATGAATTTTTGTAATTATTACATATATTATAAGAAAAAACTTTTGAACATCCATATGGAGAAACTGGATTCATTGGTGTTGTTTCTCGCTGAAACCCATCTTCGTCAATATTATTACCAAACATTTCAGATGACGAAGCTTGATATATTCGTATTTTTTTATTTGTTAAGCGTACTGCTTCTAATACATTTAACGTTCCTAGTGCAGTTACATTAGCAGTATAAATTGGTTGGTCAAAACTTATACGTACATGCGATTGTGCAGCTAAGTTATATATTTCATCTGGGTTACATTCTTGTATTACATTAATTAAAGATGATAAATCTGTTAAGTCTGCATATCTCAAATTAATTTTATCAAATATAGAATCAAGTCTTGAAGTCTGCGTTTCAGCTACTGAATTTCTTTTTACTATTCCCCAAACTTCATAGCCTTTTTTTAGTAAAAACTCTGCTAAATATGATCCATCTTGACCATTTATTCCTGTTATTAAAGCTCTAGATTCGTTCATAACGAGTTCCTTGTCGTATTAATTGTTCAGTATTTTTTTGTTCGTTTAATCTTGTTTTGCCTTCGTTCTGCAATTCTTGTGATCTATTCAATGAATATAAAATATCAGTACATCGATGTATTCTACCTTTGCCTGACATTTCTACCATTGGAAGACATAGTGCGTGATCCCAAGCACTAGACCAAACTTTGTTAGTCGATGGATCGATTAAATCTTTTCGATCTATTTTTTTAAATAACCAGTATTTGTATGTTTTCAAATGCGAATATGGAAATGGATGACTACGATAATCGTTTCTAGAGTCTACATCATCTGAAATATCCATATTCCAATGCCCGCCTAACTGTCCCGTAGGGTAAATTTGATATTGGCCATATGACATCCATATATTTTCGTCTTGATATACTCGATTTAAATAATCTAATACAAATACAGAACTCAACCAATCATCTCCGTCTACCTCTACAATAATGTCATCATCATTAAGTTCATTTTGTAGATGATCTATAGCAGATAAAAATCCTGCTCCTTGACGACTCTTTGGATGTTCTGTACGAAGTATGGTAAATCTAGGATCATTATTTAATTCTTCTACTAAATATTCATATGACCCATCGTCTGACCAATCGTCTATGTATACACAATGCCAGTTATCAAAATTTTGATATTTCATCATGTTAATATTCATTGGCAACCAATCCTTAAGATTGTATACTGTTGTAATTATAATAAATTTATTTTGTTTCATATATCCTTTAAAATATTTTTATACATCCAATCTTCAATAACATTGTAATTTTTTGATAACAACAAGTTCTGATTAGCAGCTTGTTTCATTAATTCATATTTATCTGCAGATAAAGAACTAATAATATCTTGTAGTTCTTCTAAAGTATCAAATAACAACATTCCTTGTGTATTAAAAAATTTATCAATATTTGGACACCCCCAATATATCGGAATTGTTCCTACCGCGAAACAATCAATTAATTTTTCTGTAAAATAATTATCAGTCTTTGAATTTTCTACAACTATTGAAAATCGATAATCTTTAAGTGCATCTTCTTTA
>JGI10211J34971_10002112_pt1 | contig 16307 bp, 29 predicted proteins | sample Etolagsediment_FD_34971 | JGI IMG/M metagenome (IMG submission 34971) | reverse complement strand
GGGGGGATTTGCAGGAATGACTGCGATTGCCGTTGCAGCAGGGGGAATCGCAAGTCCTTTAGCTCGAGTTGCAAGACCAGTAACGAAAGGAATTGGGAAAGCAATAGGGAAAACTCGTGCGCCTAAACCTTCAATTCACATTTTTGAAGCTGGTGCAGAAGTTACTACGAAACCTGCTTGGTTTTTTGAGCGCCAACCTACTCCTTGGAAAACGACAACGCCTCCCAGAGTCTTTGAAGCTGAAACTCCGATTAAAGCAACGTGGAGTATTGCTGCCCCTGAATCTAAAGCGATTGTTCCAGTAACTACTGAACTGGTAAGACCTGCTCAAATTCCAGTAAAGATTTCCAGAATTCACGATATTGTTAGACCAAAGGTTTCTGCGAGACCTGGAGCTAAAGTGGAAGTTGAAACGATGCACATAGGGAAGATTCAAATTGGAGGAGAAGAATTTGAAGCGTTGATAGGTCAAAAAGGAGCTGGAGAAACCTTTACGTATATTCCTCCTGAAAAGCCTTTTATTTATTCTGCTGAATGGGGAATCAAGCCAAAATGGACTATTGAGGAAACGCCTCTTAAAACAGGGGATTTGAGAACAATAGCTCCTAAGTGGAAGCAGGAACTAGAAACAAGAATCCCAGTGGAAGAATTCAAAGTTCCTCCTTCCTTGCTGGAAGAAGGGGGGGCGGTTGGAAGGTTCAAAACCATAGGGGATATTGTTCTCTGGGAAAAACAAGTTCCAGGAAAAGTTACATCTTCCCGCTTCACTCAAAAAGTAGAAGTTGGAAAGCCTTTTAAAGTCCGAAGAGAATTGCAAGTTGGAAGAGAGCCAATTCCAGAAGGAGAATACTTCCCAATTAAAACAAAAACAAAGTTTCCTTCTGGAGAAGTGGGAAAAGGAGATTATCTTGGGAAGCAGCTTGCGGAAGATATTATTGGGTATGAGAAGGGAGTGCCTTCTGAAAAGTTTGACCTTTATGAGTTTATTGGAGTTGCAAAGCGGGGGGAAGAGATTTCTGTGGGTCGGGAAACTATGAAGATTGCAGAGCCTTATGAACCCCCGCCACAGGAATTCATTACAACTCGGTTGCCTGGTTCTCCTAAAAAAATGAAGCCTTTTGAAGCTCCGCCTGGAAAAGGAGAAACGCCTTCAACTGAGGTAAAACTGCCTTTTGAAGNCCCGTCTGGAAAAGGAGAAACGCTTTTAACTGAGGTAAAACTGGGGGGGGTTGGAAGAGCTGAAAAAGGGGCTGTAACTCAGATTAAACAAGCTCAAAAGGCAGCCGAATCTGAATTGAGCACTGTTGCAAAAGAAATGTATGCTGAAAGTGTTGGGGAAACGTTTGCGGAAGCAGCGGGAGAGGCGGTTGCTGGAGCTGAAAAAACTGCGTGGGGAAGAGCTGGAATGAGTGTTCTGCGTCAAGAACATATTTTCAAACCTGTTGAGCCTTCTCTTCTTCCAAGAGAAAGGCAGATTACGGGGGTGGTAAGTCTTGAACTGCCTAAAGAAGCTGTAACTCCCAAGCTCATAGAAGGGCAAATTCCAACTGAAAAAATAATAGACAGTTTTACTACTGGAGAAATTCAGTTGGGGAGATTGATTCAAAGGACTGAGACAGGGAAAGCGGTTGTTCCCAAGCCTCAAGAAGCACTAATTCCTAGAACGCTTGAGGCTGTTGTTGAGCTTCCTCCTCCTTTGATTGTTGGAGAAAAATTTACGCTTACGCCTCCTTCAGAGCCTCCTCCTTCCAAGCTTCCTGGAATCCCTTCCATTCCTCTTTTGGGTTCTGCAAAGCCTGAGCCTCCAGGAAAACCCAAGGGGCTTAGGTTGCGGGGGATGCCTGGATTAAAAACCATCGGAAAAAAGAGAACGATGCTTGCGGATATTTTGAGTGTTGGCAGGAGTGAAGCAGCGTTCCAGAAAGCGACGCATCCGAGTTTGAAGAAAAGACCTGGGCTTTGGAAGCTGGAAGGAAGAGCTGTTCCTACTGTTGAACAGCTTGTCGGAAAAAAGCCCAAGAAGAAAGGCAGGCTGTTTATGGGGAGCTTGACGGAAGCATTAAAAAAGAAGAAAAAGAAAAGGCGTTTGCTGTGAAACGAGGACAAGTAACGATTACTAATTTGGTTGTGCTTGCAGTAACGCTTCTCTTGCTGTTTACTTTTGTCATTCCTGTTTTGCAGCCTCTTATTGATTCTACTGTTATTGATTTACAGGCTTCGCCTAACGAATACACTCCGATTATTGTTGCGCTTTTGCAGCTTGTTCCGTTGTTTCTCACGCTTTCGATTTTAATGACTGCGATACATTATGCGAACCCGAGGAAAGAGGGGATTGCCTAATGATAAAAAAAAAGTTCTTGACTTGCTTTGTATTCCTTGTTTTGATTAGTTTGGTTGCAGGACAGGTTTCTCAAGTTTCTGCTAAAGGAAAAGAAGTTGAGCTGAAGATTTTTCCAGAGGTTTCTTCAAGGCTGGATTTTAACGAGCATTTTCTTGAAATCACGAATTTGAAGAACGAGAGGTCGGAGTTCTTGATTAACTTGACTTCTCTTGAAAACTTTAAGTGGGCGCAGGTTGATGAAGAAGTTGAAGTCTTGAAAAATTATTCGACTTATAGAACCGAATACTCTGCTGACGAGAAAGGAGAGTCCACTGCCAAAATTATTGAAACCAAGCACTTCAACGTTCCAGTAAAAGAAAAAGTTTTTAGAACAATGAAGAAAACTCCGATGGTAGAAAAGACTTTTTTGGGCTTGGTTTCAACTGGTTCTTTTAATGAATTGACTGGCGAATTTGAAGAGCGTTTTGAGGAGGACTGGGATATTCAGGAGAATGGACAGGCTTTTACTTATTCCATCTCATTAAACCCTAAAGAAACGAAAACGTTGCGCTTGCAGTATAAGCCTTACCGTTACTCTGGAAAGTGGGATATTTGCGTTGGCGACGCTTGCATAGACCCTTGGTATTTAAATGATTGGAACTCTTCAAGAACGCTGACAATTCAGAATAATCAAGCTTCAACTTTGAAAGCTGGTTACACGGTTAATTACACTTTCAACCACTCTTACTATGTTGGAAATGGGGGGCTTGTTAATGGGGATGATTGGAGGATTCTTTACAATGGAGCTGAACTTGACCGAGTTAATTCTACGGCGTGGAATACTGCAACGACTACTATATGGTTCAAGCTTCAAGCAGACGTTTCGGCTGGCTCGAACTCAACTGGCTACGTGATTTATTGGGGGAACTCTGGAGCGACTAATCCTCCTGACAACATCAACAATACTTACGACGTTGATTTTACTGATGGAATGACGGTTTTGGATTCTGAAAAGCATACGCGGGCTGGCTGGACGCAACACGGTGGCGGTTGGAGTTCAAACGCCGCGTGTGCTCCTGATGGCAGTTACCAGTCTATTACTAACGGAGATTATTTGACGAAGGTAATTACTGTTGGTTCTTTAGGGCGTTATAGGGTAACGGTTTATGAAGGGGCAGAAAACGCTGGAACTACTTATATCACGGTTAAACCTGGAAATTTAAACGGAAACAAAACAGTTAGTTACACAACTNCTCCAGCGTGTTACACTCATACCTACCAGCAAATGCTTTTACTGATTAGTCCACAAGAGTTTTGGGTTAATCATGATGGCAGTAGTGGAGCAAGGCATTATCGGTTTAGTTCCATGACTTTACAGCGTCTTGACGTTTCTTCTCCTCCAACATTTTACACTGGAACTCCTGCTTACAGGGGTTCGTGTGCTCCTCCTCTTTCAGGAGATTGGAATTGTGCTGACGGCGATATTTGCTACTTAAATGAAACTGATTACTGGATTACTGGAAACTTGAATATTAACTGCACCATGAGTGTTGTTGAAGGGGTTTCTCCCACGGTTCACATGAACAATTCTTATACGGGAGAATTTCAGATTGATATTGACGGGGGAGCTAACGTTTCTTGGGATAGAGTGAGCGTTATTAACGGAGCTAATGCTTCGGCATATTACAAGATGGACATTAGAACTGGAATAACTGCTTTCAACTGGAATGATGGGAGTGCGAACTACTGTGGTTATCAAGGAGCGTCTGACGTTCCTTGTATCTTGGGATATTCACCTGTAAAGATTCGCAATGTTTCGTTCGGAGACTTCCATAATCCTTATGGAATTTATCTCTACAACGGGGCGGGGGGGAGTGTGATAGACAACTGTTCGTTTGGTTCGACTATTACTCCTTTGAGCGGAGAAAGAGGTCAGCTTTACTTTGCTGGAACTTCTAACGGTTGCAACGTTACGAACAACATTTTTCACAAGAACTGTGCGGGAAAGCACTGTATTTACGCGGGTTCGGATAATCATTTGATTGCTTGGAATGATTTTGACGTTCAAACGACGGGAACTTCGAGAATAATTCAAACTGCAACGGGAAGCAGTGGAAACAAGATAATGCACAACATTTTCAAGAATGTGAAAGTGCTTCCAACGTGGTTGCGGGGAGCAAACACTCTCGTTCACAATAATTCTTTCGACTGTGTCAGCCCTTTTGCAACTCTCACGGTTTATACTACCGATAGTTTCAGCGGAAACATTACAGGCAATTCGATTATGGGGGCAAGCACTTATGCGGGAGCTACTATTGTTTCTTGGGGTTCAACTCCAACCAGATTAATTGGAAACACTGTTCAAGGTTCTTTCAGCAAGTTCATAGAAGCCATAAAAGGAAACGCTTTCATAGCAAACAATACTGCGAATCTTACTAAAGCAGGTTCAGAGTGTATTGAATTAAACACAGTTGCAGGTTACACGCTCGTAAACAATACTTGTTTTGGTTCTGCTCTTGACACTTGTTACAACTTCGATATTGGAAGCATTAACGCTTCTGGAAATGACTGCACTTCTTTAAACGAAGGATATAATTTCAACGGGGCGACTAACGTTGAAGTTTGGAACGAAACTGTTTCAAGCGCTAACAACGATTTTTATCTTGACGCTTCAAGTGCGGTAACTGCAACCAACGTTTCTTTCGACAAGACTAAGGTTACGATTAACGACGCTAACAGTAATTTGACTGTTCAGTTTTACGCTCGTTTTAACGTTACGAACCCGCTTGGAAACGGTCAGCAGGCAACAGTAAATCTTGAAAATGCTTCTGCTTCTTACAACCCGATTAACAGCGTTCAAACAAATTCGGAAGGAAAGTCTCTTCCAGCTGAATACATAGAGTATATCCAATATCAGGCTTCCAACACTTCTTACAACCCGTTTTTAGCAACGGCTTCCAACACTTCTTTTTCTCCAAGTTTCACAAACTCTTATCCTGTCCTAATTGGGAATGTGTGGATTGCTTTGACTCTTGGAAACGAATACTCTATAATCAACGAAACGTATTCTACTCCTGTAAATGAAACTTCAACTAATTCTTTTTCTTTAGACGTTCAAGGAACTTCAAGCGTTTCGGACGTGAACGCAACGCTTTACTACAATAACACTGCTTACTCTCCTTCAGAATCAAGCGGAAGCGGGTTCTGGAATTTTACAACGACAACCAACGCTCCGCTGGTTCAGTCTAATAATTCCAACGTTTCTTTCTACTGGGAATACGTTGTTAGTTACACGAATGGAACGGTTGAAACGCTTAATACTTCAGAAAAGAACCAGTCTGTTTACTGGGCTTACTGGGTTACTGGTTTCTCGCTGAATGCTTCCCAAGCTTTAGAAGGGGATATTGCGCAAGCTAATTTCACGTTATACAACCCGTTTGACAACGCTGGCATTTCTGGAAATGTTTATCAAGGGAACAATACTGTTGCATTTTCAAAGACTAACGCAACGCTTTTCCAAGCAGATGTTCCTTTAGTTGCTGTTTCTTCTGGAGACAACGAAACCAGGCAAGTTGGAGCGAATTTGACTTTGAATTTTGAAGGGGGTTCGAGGGTTCTCAACACAACGAACCAGACGGTTAATGTTTTCAAAATGAAAGCGTTTAGTTGTGCAGGGGGAACTAACCAGACGTTATTTATTGCTTGGAAAGACGAGGTTACGCTTGCGAACATCAGTATTAACAGTAGTGGCACGGTTACTGTTTCTAACGGCAATGTTTCAAGAGAGTATGCGCTTGCTTGGAACAATACCAATTATTCTTACATCTGCCTTTTTCCTGGATGGGCTTCATTTACGGGAAGTTTCTCTTTGGAAAGTGAAAGCAGCGTTTATTCCAAGAGAGATAGTTTCTTGACGACGGGGTTAAGCAACGTTTCTCAGAACTGGACGATTTACCTGCTGAAAGAAGCAGATGGTTCTTTTTACACGTTCAAGGTAATTAACCAGTTTGGTTCTGCGATTGAAGGGGCGAACATCAAGGCTTTCAAGTATGATTCTTTGAACTTGGTTTGGATTCTTGTTGAAGAAAGGAATACGGATTACGGGGGTTACGCTCCGTTTTTCTTGCTTCCTCTCACTGAATATCGAATAAACGTTTCTGCGTCGGGGTATTCTCCTATCAGCTTTACTTTTACTCCCGCTGCAATTACTCTTATTGAAATTCAGTTGTTCGAGGCTGCTGCTGAAGAGATTGAGCTTCCTGATTTCAGCAGGGTTTGGGGTGATGTGAGTTATGCTATTCTTCCAACCACTTATTTCAGTAATTCGAGCATTAACATTCGATTCATAATTTCAAGTGATGGAAGCCATTTAGAGTATTGGGGGATGAAAATTACTTGGATTAATAACGGAACTCTGACAGAAGTCTTTAATTCAAACCAGACGGTTGCAGCGGGGGGAATAATAAACTATAATGCAACTGAAAACGGAAAATACTTGGTTACTACTTGGTTCAAGCACGAGAATTATTCTTATTATATGCCTCCAATAACTTCTTACAAGATTAGCAACGCAAGCGGGTTTCTTGCAGCAAAATCTATCTGGGAGGCAGCGCAGCCGATTTCTCCTTGGGGCTATTATTTGATTGCAATTTGTTTTACTCTGGTTACTGTTTTGGCTGCTAGTCGTTATACTATTGAAGGGGCAAGCTTGGCTGGGCTTGCCGTGCTCTGGGGCTTCACGTTATTTAATCCTAATGCAGAACTAGTCTTGTTGTTCGGGGATACTTGGATGAAAATCGTGGATGCGACTGTTTTAACTACTGTAGTTACGTTGGCAACGTTATATGTTCAGAAATATGTGTGAGGTTTGGTTGAAATGAGGTTGGGCGCTCTGGTGTTGTTGTGGTTCGGCGTTGGGTTGGTGCTTTACTTTATGGGTTCTGCGCCTTTAATCAACATCTTTCAGATTCACGGAAAAGATATTCTGTTGATTGCTGGTTGTGAAGGGGGCGATTTGTTTTGCACTAGTAACGCAACCGTAATAGGCGCTATCTTGCTTTCCATAGTCTTGGCGGGAGGGCTTGCAGCATTATTCGGGGGGTTCTCGGCGATGTATGTAATTCCAATAATCATTCTAGTTGGAGTTTTGAACTTTTTTATATTTCCGCTGGATTTCTTGATGCATGCTCCAGACTTCATTCAGTTTCCATTAATTGCTTTAAACAATATCTTAACTGCTTTGGCGGTTACTAACTTTATAAGGGGGGGTGTCTGATGCCGACTTATCTCGAACAATTATTCGCAAACGGTTTTAGTGATGTTTTCGGCTTGGAAGAAATTTCGGCAGTGGTTCTCATGGCTTTTTTTACGCTGATTCTTTTATGGGGGGGAACGCGGTTGGATGGAAAAGTGGTTGTTCTTGTTCCCGTCTTGCTTCTGGCAGCCTTCATAGTTCCTTGGCTTGTTTATTTGCTTGCTCTTGGCGGGGGCTTTTTGATTTACTTGGCAATTACAAGGTTTACGAACAGGTGATGTTTTGGTAAAACTGCCTCATCTTTATAAAAAGCTGGCTGACGTGGCTAAGGAATATCAGGATTTTAATGCTTCGTATGAGATGAGCAGGAATGAGATAGTTGAAAAGCTTGCTTCAACTCTCAGGTTTACGAAGAAGGATATTCAGGTTGCTTTGAAGGAAATGGGGAAAAAGAAGAAGATTAAGCGGGTGAACCAGAGAAAAATCAAGCTTCTCTGAAAAACCCTAGCATTTAAATACTTCTCGAATGACAGTTTCTTTCGGTGTTTTCAAATGGAAAACCTTTTGGAAAGGAAAGTCTCCAAGAAAGTGGGGAGTAACAAGGGAGCGTCTATTGCTGGACTCATCATGGGTTTGGTAGTGGGAACTATTCTTGTGGTAGCTGTGGCAATTCCAGTTACGAAAGATGCCATCGTGTCGGCAAATCTTTCGGGAACTGAAAAGACTGTTGCTGAGGTTATCCCCATTATGTTGGCGATAATCCCGATTGTCCTCATCGCACAAACCTTCTAGGGGTTTCCCCTAGATTTTTGGCTTTGGGGGTTTGACGCAGAACTGCGTCGGATGGGGGGTTTTTACCCCTTCATATTTATTTCAGGCGGTCAGAATGGGAAGCAACAAGAACGTTTATCGGTCTGCGTTCAGTAAAATGTGCCAGAGGTATGGGGTTGCTTCTGACTTGATTGATTATGATGCTCACTGGGATAGTTCTCTTTCTGCAAGAGAAAATTTTGACCATTTAAGGCAGATAGTTAAAGACCTCGCTTCAAAGGAAGAAGTTTTGGCTGAAGAAGCTCAATACAGGGAATCATCCGAAGGGAACTGGGCTAAAAAATATCCTTCTCCTTTTGGAAAGCAAAAAGAAGATTTTGATATTGCTGGTGAAGAGGAGCTTCCTGCTGTGGAAGAAGCTGCTTCTGAAAGTGGAGAGTATGTTGGTTTTGAGCCTGAAGAGGCTGAAGAAGCTGAAACTCCTCCTGGTTATTTGGCTAAGGTCGGAAAGACTGCTGGAAAGGCTCTTGGGATTGCTGGTGAAGCTCTCCGAAGGTCGGAAGCGCCTGTCAGGAGCGGGCTTTCTGCTATGGGGAAAGGAGCAAGGGTTTTGACTGAGAAAGCAGTTGCAGGGGGGAGGAGGACTGGAAAAGCGGTTGGAAGAGCTAGGGGCGTTCTTGCAGTGGAAGCTGAAAGGTCAAGGCAAAGAAAAAAGCATTTTGAAAGTAGAATGTCTGCTTTGGAAAGAAAGTTCGGGCAAGTTGGAGAGCCTGGGATTCTTGCTGGAGCAGCAGGTTCTTCTGCGCTTGGTGGTGCTTTAGTTGGTAGTAAAGAGCGCGGAAGCTTGCTTACGCAAGAACCTGCTGTTGCAAGGAAAAGCGCGCTTGCATCTGCTTTGTTTGGTTCGGGAAACGCTAAGACAAGTGGAAGTGCTTTGGCAAGTGCTCTTAATGAAACTGTTAGGCGTTCAAGCAAAACAGTAAAGCGTAAAAAATTAAAAAGGAAAAAGAAGAGAGGATAGTATGGATGAAACTGTTGATAAATTAGGCAAGAACATCAGGGGTTCTCTCAAAGATGGAAAGAAGTTCTTGAAGCGGGAAAGCATCAAGCACTCGATAACTAAGGATAGAGGGAGAAAGAAATGGAAGGATTAACGCCTGTGAAGTCTTACAAGCTTGTCAAAAGGTTTAAAAGCCCTAAGAGGTTGTTGCAACTTGCAAAGAAGCTGAAGCCTGAGAACCATGTCTTAATCAGGAAGATTGATTCGGCGCTTGAGCTTTACGCGAAGAAAAAGGAAGTAGTGAAAAGAAATAATTTCAAGTTCAAACCTTTCGGAGTTGATGCCGATGAAGAAACGAAAAAAGAAAAGGCTCAAGTCGAAGAAGCTCAAGTCCAAAAAGATTAAAGGGCGCAAGAGTTCTTCTGTTGGAGCTTGGAAGCTGAAAAAGTAAGTAAAACTTAACGGCGAGGTATTCCCATGCACTTGGAAGTGTTTTCCCTATTTGGTGTTATCGTTCTAGCGCTGATATTTTTTGGGGAGTTCACGAAGCAGCCTTTTCTTAGGATTACTGCGGGAGTGCTGATGATTTTTCTTGCGTTTGGAATTTTCATTACTGGCTTGGATTATTCTTGCGGGGAAATTACTGAGGTTCTTGAAGAAACAGATGAATCTACTTTTCTTTCGGGAAATGAATCTGGAGAGTGTTGTTGTTGTCCTTACAATAAATCTCAGGATTATTTTCTTTCCAAGAATGAAACTTGGGATATGTCGGGTTCGGTGTCCAGGACAGAAACCACTACTCCTCAATATTGCGGAACTGACCCGTTAGGGGGGGATGCTCCTGCAACGGAAATTTCTGCGACCATCTTATTACTGCTTGGGTTGTATTACTTGGTTTACCCTGCTGTAACTTGGGTTGAAGGGCATGGGGGAGTGGACAGGTCTGTTCAGTGGCGCAGGATTAAAGGAAAGAAAAAGATTTTCTAGAGTAACCAGATTATGGCATAAGTAAGCAGCCAGGTTAGAAAGGCTGATGCAAAAAGCCAGGGCATGACTGCAACTTCTTCTTTTCTTAAAGCGCTGATTATGTGTGGAGCGCAAAATCCGATTGTGGCTGGAATGGTTGTGAGAATTGAATAGTGGGGCAACTTGAAAATAAAGGTTGCGAAAAGTGGGATTAATAGCACGTCGCCCCAACCCAAAGCTTCTTTTTTACTAACCCAGAGTAATACCGTATTAAAAATGAATAGTAGAGCGAAGATAAAGACGGTTGCAGTGTGGTTATAGGGTTGTATGGCGATGATGAGCCAGCAGAACGCAGTAAATATATCAGGAATGTCTTTGGTTTTCCAGTCATAGTAAGCGATTACCCCAAAAATAGTCAGGAAAGGAATAAAATCAAAGAAATTCATAATGCTTATATTGAACATAAGCTATATAAATGCTGTGGGCTAAATGTTGGTTATGGGCGTGGATTCTGAAGGCGATGAACTTGCTAATTTTATGCAGGAAATTCAGAAAGGAAGAATTTATCAGGAGAACCCGTATGCTCACGCTGAGATGCTTCTTGATAGTGAAAAAGAAGAGCTTGGGGGAATAACTGCTAAGTTTTCTTCTATCGTGGATAAGGATATTAAACTCGGGAGAATTTCTAATGATGAGTTGATGCGTTATTGCCAGAAAGATGCGGATTATCTCACTAACTTCTTGAGTATGGCTCTTCGAGAGCCAGCGTTGAAAATAGTTTTCCAGGTTCTTTATAACAGTTGGAGAAACGAGTTTATTTTGACTAGGGCGAAGGGGGGGAGCGAGCGGGATTTGCAGAGTAACGTAATGGGGGGTCTTGCTCCTGGAGGCGCTGAAGGTTTTGGCGGAAGTCTCAAAAGAGAGGATGAAGTGGAAGAAGAGAATTTCATAAACAAAATTATGAATCGTTTAAGAAGGCAAAGAACGGATGATGCTTGAAGGGTTTTTTTTATGGATAGCATGACTTATCTTGTATTTTTCTGGGTTTTGATTGGGGCTTTTGGAATCGGAATGTTGTCTAATCCGCTGTTAAGATGTAAGTTAATGCGGAAGTGGCTAAAGAAGAATTACCTTGTTTTAAACATTAAGGAAAAAGGGTCTAACCGTATTGCTTGGAAAATTGTAAATGCTGATGATGATGTTGTTTTTTTGGGAACTAGGCTTTGGATAATTTGCAAGTCTAGGGTTCAGCGGAAAGTCCAGTTCGGAGAAAAAACAAAAACCATTTCTACTTGGATTTACAGGCTTTTCCAGAAGGGAAAAGAGGAGAGTGGTTTTAATATTGAGGACAAGCATATTTCTTGGGAAGAGGGCGTTCCTTGTATTTATGTTGATGCAGATAATATTAAGCCTCTCAAGTTTTATCAGGAGGAAGCGAATGTTCGGGCTGATGAAGTTGGTTCTTCTATTCTTGGATGGGTTAATAACCAGAGGGCTAAGGATAGTATTTCTCTTGGGAAAGGAAGAAAAGAGACTGTCCAGCTTATTCTGCTCGTGATTGTTGCTATTTGCGCTGTTTACGGGGTTATTAAAATAGGCGAGTTTGATGAGAGGCTTGCAAATATCGAAACTGGCAGCGCGCCGCTGCCTTCGGGAGAAGGCATTTCTTCTGAAGTTCAAGGGGATAAGATAGTGGTTACTCAGCAAGGTGTTTCAGGTGTCGGTCAAAGTAATAATCAAGGAGGGTAACGTTGCTGTTGAAATGGTTTTTAGTTCTAGGAAAGCAGCTGAGAAATACGTTGAGTTTCTTTCCAAGAGGAAAAAGAATTGGAAAACTAGGATAGAGGAGAATCAAAATGAGTGAAGAATCGTCTAGTCGGGGGTATTTTGCTCAAGACCTTTTAGGGATGTGGGAGCGGATTATCGAGTTGGGAAAGCGCTTTCGTTTCAGTTACCTTCAGGGAACACCGAATCCTACATTGACTAATGAATATCGTGCAGAGTTGATTACTCTCTGGGTTCAGCTTTATCCGAAAGTCTATAAGAGAAAAGAGTTCAAGAATTTAAGCGTGGAGTTTATGGAGTGTGAAAAGTATTTTGAAGACCCGAGCAAGCTTCGGCACGAAAAAAATAGCGGGTTGGTGTTGTTCAAGATGGAGCTTACTCTCAGGAAGATTATTGAAAAGCTTGGGATTACTTGAGGAGTTTTTTGTGGAAGGTTTAAGCAGCGTTGCAATAAAAATAAGTGATTTGGGTTATTTCAACGAGCTCAGGCGCAAGTATGCGGCGAAGATTAACAGGGAAGTAAAGAATCCTGAGTTCCTTTCGGTGATGTTAAAGCATTTTGAAAAAAATGGAGGGGTTTAATAATGGCAAAATATGAATTTGAGAATCTGGATGATTTCTGCAACGCTTTAAAGTTGCGGAACGCTAAGGAAGTTGCTTTCCAGATTAGACGTTCAAGCGAGAACGTTCAAGTTCCTAAAGGGGATGCGCTTGTTGTCGGAAACAAGTATTCTTCTGGAGTTGTGCTTACTGGCTGTGCTTTGCACAAGAGCGGGATAGAGGACTTTCTTTTATTTTCTAAAACTCTTGTGGAAGAACTCATAATTTCGGATGAAAAGCGTTCTAGTGAAGTTAAGAAGCAAGAGGAGAAAGGGGAGAAAGAACTCTTGAATGAGTTGAAGTCTTTGGTCGGGGATGAGATGGTTTTGTTCAGGGGAAGGATTTTGTGAGTGGTGAAGAGAGTTTCAAAGTTACTTACTTCGAGTTTCCTAGAGAGTTGTCGGAGGAAGAGGAAGAGTCTTTGATTGCGTGTTTTCAAATAACTCAAGGGAAGCTGGAAGCAAAGTTGAAGGGAATTCGAAGGCTTTTGAAGTCTAGGTTCTACCAGATGTTTGGGGGGGGAATTGCTCAGACTACGTTTGAAGTAATAAATGCGTCTTTGGAGAATATGAATCAGCTTATTCGCTTGGAAAAGAAGTCTCCAGTTGTCTATGCTTTTAAGCTCAGGTGGCGTTCTTTGAACATAGCTGGAACTACCCCGATTCCTGGGAGGCTGAAAATGTTGTTCGGGAAGAAAGCTACTCCTTGGGAGAGTGTGCAGGATAGTTTCGTTGGGGATTTTAAGGGGTGGATATGCAAGGAAGTCGGGTTCAGGCCCGAAGAGGTTAAAGTGTCTTTTGGAGGAGAGTAATTATGCCTATGAATATTGTAGAAGTGGATGGTAAAGAGTTTTTTGTTCCTGATAGCTGGATGCATCCGCTGATGGCTTACTTGGAGCTTGTAAAAGAAAAGACTAAAGAAGAAAAAGAAAAGGGAGAAGCTGAAAGTCAGCCTTAAAGCTTCCTTATGTCTGAAGTTGCAACCCAAAATTCCCAACGAAGCCCTCCTCTTGGAATACTAGTGTTTTCTATTATCCTGACACTAACTCCTCTTTTACGGCTATCCTTGGCTACTTGTCTTGCAAATCTTTTATTTCGGTAAGCATCATAAAGCGTATAACGCTTTCCTCCTATTTTTCTACTAACCATAGTTAAAACCTCCTAACTCAAAGTATTTAAATCCTAGTCAGAAAGCGCTTGGTTGGCTTCTCTGGCTAATTCAGCTGCTTTCTGTATTTTCTTCTTGGCTTCTTCAGGTTTGTCTATATCTACATAGGCTTTGAACTTTCCCCGCTTGCTGTCTCCTGCTTCTATACTGTCTCGTTCTCCTACTAAGAGCTTGAAAAGCATTTGTGTTAAAGCATCCCTGTCCATGTTATCCCCCCCCAATTACATTCTCCTTCTGCCTCGGCTTTGCTCATATCCTTGTCCACGTCCTCCATCTCTCGGAGGGTTGCAGCCTCCTCTGCCTTTGTTTGCTCTTCGACCTTGTCCGCTTCCATCTCGTCTTGGTTTTCCTTTTGTTTTGGTCATTATTATTCTCCTCCAATTACCAGGATAACCCGCCTTTCTTTTCTTTCAATGTACTTGCTTCCTTTAAACTGGCTGGCAAAAGCATCTAGTTCCTTGATTTTTATGTTGTCTATTCCCATCTGCATATTCTCAACCTCCTTCTCCCAAGTCCTTTAACCATCTGGCATTTCTTCTATGCGTCTCTTCTCAATAAACCCGCCTAATTCTCCTTTTTTCACATTAGAAGAAAAAGACCTGGCTGCTTTCACCCGAAATAAGGATTTTCCCGTCAGGGTTTTCTCTTTGGTTTTTACGAGCACATATTTTTTCTTCACCATTTCAAAACACCCGTCTATACTTATACCCTTACTACTTTATAAAGGTATGTTTACAACCATATAGCTTTATAAAGGTATGTTTCCATAATGGTATGCGGGTGATGACTAATGATAAATGACAGGGAAAAGGAAGGACACACTATTCCGTTTTATAAAGATTCCTGGTTCGAGCTTGAAAAACGGAAGATTGGAGAAGGAGGTATTGATATTTATGAGCAGGTTGAAACTGCTTTAAGGGAGAAGTGGGAGAGAGAGAAAAAGGGGAAGTAGAATGAGCAACGCTGACATCGTTCTCTGGGTTTTAAGGGTTCATCCTGAAGGTCTCCAGATTGAAAAGATAGTCAAGCGCAGCAAGCTTTCTAAAATGGCTTGCTTTAGGCATTTGAGGCGTTTAGTGAGGGAAGGCGATGCAGAGTTTAAACATGGGGTTGCAGGAAGCAGGAAGAAAACGTTTTATCCTGTGTTGCGGAGGAAATGGAAATGCAAGGAATTCAATTACCTAAAGGGGGTTCTGCTGAAGGCAAATTGTTTAGAAAGCAGCAAGCTCTCGAAAAGAAGCTGAGGGATAACCCGAATTTCGGCGGGAGATGGGTTGGTTCAGCAGAGAGGCAGAACAAACTGGAGAAGAAAGTCGGTTTTCGTCTTGTGAGGGATGATTAGTGATTAACACTCATGCTAAAGGAGTTCGCTTTGTTCGTAAGCGGAGAAAGTTCTGGGAAAGTCAGGGTTACCTGGTTTATGCTTGTCCGATGACCAGGGGCGTTAAGGATATGTTCGGGTTGTTTGACCTTTTAGCGGTCAGCAGCAAGCATCCTGATATGTATTTTGAGCAAGTGAAGAGTTATCTTCTTTACGGGAAAAAGAAGGCAGCTTGTATTCAAAGGCTTCAGAACTTCAAACTAAAATACTTGAATACTGCTTGTGTGGTTTCTTTGGCAATGTGGGATAAGAAAGAGAGGGAGTGGGTTGTCTATGGTTACTAAAAATAAATCGTTGAAGCTAAGGCTCTGGTTCTGGACTTCTTCTGTAATTTGCTTTGCATTACTGAGTCCTGTCTTTGCTTGGCTGGCGTTCTTTCCTGATGCAACAAACGCGCCTTCAGGTTTCTTATTGTGGACTAGTGGTGCTTATTTTATGTGCTTGCTTATTTCGCTTGATAATGTAATTGGTTTGCTGGAAAAAAAGCGTTTGGTTGAAGCTTTTAAGGGAATTAAAAGGTTGGGGTAATGGTAAAGGAGAGTTGGGAGTGGGAGATTTCTGAGGAAGTTAAACGCCTTCCTCCAATTAAGCGTTTGCGAGCGGAGCTTGAAGCGCGTGAGAGAAAACGGTTGAACATTCATAGGGAGAACCAAGCGCGAATTAAGGAGTTGGAAGCCGAAGTTTCTCAAATGAAGGAGGACACTGCTTGCGGAAATGATGAGCTTCGCATGGAGGGTTATGAGAAAGGCAGGCAAAAAGCGTTTGAAGAATTGAAAGAAGAATTGTTCAGGTATTTTAACAAAGAAGCCCTGCCTTACGAGATTGAAACTCTTCAAACAATAGAAAAATGGCTTGAGGAGCAAAGCAAAGAGGTGAAGCAAAAATGACTAAAAACAAGAAGAAGCAAGCGCAACTTGAAAAGCGGAAAGGGCATATTGAAGTTCCGTTGGAAGGCGCGGTGAGAAAACCGAATGTTCCTTTCTGCTGGAAGTTTGAGAACCTGCGTAAAAACTTGTATTTTGAGGGGCATTATTATTGCGATAGGAGTGAAGTGGATAAGGTT
>JGI10211J34971_10002111_pt1 | contig 16308 bp, 17 predicted proteins | sample Etolagsediment_FD_34971 | JGI IMG/M metagenome (IMG submission 34971) | reverse complement strand
CTCAATCTCAAGCGCCAGGCATTGGAGGGGTCGAGCCGCAAGAAAGAAATCGCTCAAGCACGACATATTGCCATCTACCTCTCACGTGAGATGACGGACCACTCTTTCCCGGCCATTGGACGTGAATTCGGCAATCGTGATCACACCACTGTGATGCATTCCTATGTCCGTGTCCAAGCTATGCTTGAAGAAACGCCGTTGTTACATTCCGAGATCAACGAGATTCGAGAATCTCTCGCGTCTCAGTATTCCATGATCCGATAGCTCTTTTACACCAATTTGTTCCGGCTGGTGAATTCCTGTGAAGACGTTGGTGAAATCTCTTTCTGGGGTGGGGAAAACTGTTGGAGAAAGGGGCGCTTCAGTTGTCAACAAGTGTTGTTCACAAACGGGCGCTTCTTTTCTACAAGATGTCCACAGTAAAAAAGTTGCTCAAGTGCAGTCTTTTTGCATTGCTCCGCCAGAACAATGGATTATCCACTGCACTACTACTACAACTAGTACTCAAACAGATACCTTTCTTGATAGAAAGTGTTGTAGAGACGAGACGTGATTGAAGCTAACGAGCTACAAGACTAGAATAAGGCCGCCATGGAACATGCGATAAGCACCACCATCATTGCCATGTATTCGGAATCCGAACGAACTGCCGTCATTGCCAGTGACGGACAAGCCACGTTGGATACCATGATCATCAAGACGCGTACCAAGAAAGTATATCGTCTCCATGATGACTCCGTTCTTATCGGATTTGCCGGAGCAACAGCCGACTGCCTTGCCTTACTTGACAAGTTCGAAGGAAAGCTAAAGAAATACGATGGACAATTACGTCGATCGGCTGTCGAACTGACTAAGGAATGGAGAACTGATCGAATGCTCCGACGCTTGGAGGCAGTGATCGTAGCAGCGTCCAAAGAAGGCTTACTCATGATTTCAGGCGCTGGCGATGTCTTGGAACCCGACGACAAGGTTATCGGTATCGGATCAGGCGGCGCTTATGCCTTGGCAGCAGCCAAAGCATTACTGTCTGCTTCTGAGACTCTGAATGCTCGCCAAATCGCACACCGCTCCCTGGAGATTGCTGCCGAGATTGACATCTATACCAACGATCAAATCACCCTGGAAGAAGTCCACTGGTAAAGGAACATAATGTCGCAACTTATTGAAGTGTCCAATTCTCATCTGGATGGATTGACTCCCCGTCAAATCGTGTCCGAGCTGGATAAGTACATCGTCGGGCAAGCAACTGCCAAGAAATCAGTGGCCATTGCGCTGAGAAATCGCATGCGTAGGCAATTTGTCGACGACGAGATCCGTGCCGAGATCAAGCCAAAGAACATCCTCATGATCGGCGCTACCGGGGTAGGTAAGACAGAGATCTCGCGGCGTCTGGCGCGATTGACTACATGCCCGTTCGTAAAGGTAGAGGCTACCAAGTTTACTGAAGTAGGGTACGTCGGTCGCGACGTCGAATCGATGGTTCGTGATTTGGTGGACATTGCCATCGACATGGTACGCGAAGAAGAGATCCTACGTGTGGAAGAAGAAGCAGAGCGCATGGTGACCGAAGAGATCCTCGATGTCCTATTGCCAACAGTACATACGCCTTCCGATGACGATCAGGAAGACACTTCTCGATCCACCCGCGAGAAGCTACAAGGCAAACTGGAAGCCGGTAAATTGGAGGAGCGCTACATCGAAGTGTTGATTGAAGAATCCGTCAATCCACAGCTGGAGATCTTCTCACAAGACGGCATCGACCAAATGGGCATCGACATGGGGAGTGTACTGTCGGACTTGCTTCCCAGTTCCAAGAAGAAGCGGCGTATGCGCATCCGCGAAGCGCGACCTATCCTGTTCGAGCAGGTGCTTGATTCCTTGATCAACATGGAAGAGGTTCGGCAAACAGGACTCCAGCTGGCCGAGGAAATGGGCATTATCTTCCTCGACGAACTCGACAAGATCGCAGCCGGAGGACGAGAGGAAACAGGCGGCCCGGGTGTATCTCGCCAGGGTGTGCAACGAGACTTGCTTCCCTTGCTCGAAGGAACGGCTGTGCGTACGCGTTACGGCGCCGTGAGCACGGAAAACATGCTGTTCATTGCCGCCGGTGCCTTTAACATGTCTAAGCCGTCAGACCTGATCCCCGAGCTGCAGGGCCGATTGCCCATTCGCGTGGAACTGGACAACCTGACGGCAGCAGATTTTCGCCGCATTTTGTGCGAGCCCAAGGACGCCTTGGTTACGCAGTACCAAGCACTAATGGCCACGGAAGATGTCAAACTGGAGGTCACTGAGGACGCCGTAGCTGCCGTTGCCGATATTGCTTATGAGCTGAATCAGACGACGGAGAATATCGGCGCTCGGCGACTGACCACGGTCATGGGGCGCCTACTGGAAGACATCTCGTTCGAAGCCGATCAGATGCGAAACCAAACCGTGGTTATCGACAAAGGCTATGTCGACGACCATCTCCAAGACATCGTGGAAGATCCGGATCTCTCGCGTTACATCCTGTAGGGCGCTGTTGGATTTCATGGTAAGATCGGGCACGTAACAAGGACTTAATTGGAGGAAGCAACATGATCCGCATCTCTTTACCGGATGGATCGGTCAAGGAGGTCGCTGCCGGTACCACCATTCTCGAGGTGGTCGAAGGCATCGGCCCCCGCCTGGCCCAAGCTGCGGTTTGCGCGGTGGTGGACGGAGAACTTAAAGACGTACGAGAGTTTTTCACGCAGGACGGCATGTTGACGGTCCTGACGAAAGAGGATCCGCGCGTTTTGGAGACGATTCGCCACACGACGTCGCACATCATGGCCCAAGCGGTAAAGAGGCTGTTTCCGGATGCGAAACTGGGCATTGGACCAGCCATTGAAGAGGGTTTCTATTACGACTTCGATCTTGACGATTCCCTCACTGATGATGACTTGGAGAGGATCTCTGCTGAGATGGAGACCATCATTTCGGAGGATCTCCCCATCGTTCGCAAGGAGCTTTCCAAGGAGGACGCAAAGCAACTGTTGGAATCGCAGGGCGAACGCTACAAGCTCGAATTACTCGCCGAGTTCGCCGAACTCGAAGACGAAACGATTACCTTCTTCGAACAGGGCGACTTCATCGACTTGTGTCGTGGGCCGCACCTTCAGTCAACGGGTAACGTCAATCCTAAAGCGATGAAGCTTCTGTCGGTGGCTGGGGCCTATTGGCGTGGTGACGAGAAACGGTCGATGCTGCAGCGAATCTACGGAACTGCCTGGGAAAAGAAAGCGGATCTGGAAGCCTACGAGTGGCGCCAGGAAGAAGCCGTCAAACGCGATCACCGCAAGCTGGGCAAGGAGCTCGATCTATTCAGCATCCATGAGGAAGGTGGCGCTGGTCTGGTATGCTGGCATCCCAAAGGTGCGCGTTTGAAGCGAGTGATTGAGGAATTCTGGTATCAACAGCATGATTTGGGTGACTACGAAATCGTCTCTACGCCCCACATCGGCAAGGCCAAATTGTGGTCGATCTCCGGGCATCTTGATTTCTATAAGGATGGCATGTACTCGCCCATGGACATAGACGGTGTCGACTATTACATCAAGCCGATGAATTGCCCTTATCAGATTTTGATCTACAAGACCAAGGTGCATTCGTACCGTGAATTGCCCCTTCGCTGGGCCGAGATGGGCACGGTCTACCGGTACGAACGCTCGGGCGTGCTTCACGGTTTGATGCGCGTACGTGGGTTCACAATCGATGATGCGCACATCATCTGTCGTCCCGACCAAGTCGACCAGGAAATACGGCGCGTATATGAGTTCAGCATGAGCATGTTGATGGCGTTCGGATTCGAGAACTTTGATATTTATCTCTCGACGCGGCCGCACGAAGGGAAGGCGGTCGGCGAAGTTGAGCAATGGGAACAAGCCACCGACGCCCTGCGTGTAGCCCTTGATGAACAGGGCTTGCCTTACCAAGTGGACGACGGCGGCGGAGCATTCTACGGGCCCAAGATCGACATCAAGGTCAAGGACTTGCTGGGCCGGTCGTGGCAGTGCTCGACCATTCAATTCGACTTCAATCTACCCGAGCGGTTCGACATGACCTACATTGCCGAGGACGGTAAGGAACACCGACCGTTCATGGTGCATCGTGCTTTGCTGGGGAGCCTGGAGCGATTCATCGGATGCTTGATCGAGCACTACGGCGGGGCATTCCCTGTCTGGCTGGCACCGGTTCAAGTCAACGTCATTCCGATTGCCGACCGTCACATCGACTACGCGAGGACTGTGGTCAAACGAATGAAGGCGTCAGACATTCGCGCTACTGTCAACGAAACGTCCGAACGGATGAACGCCAAAATCCGCAACGCGCAACTGCAAAAGATCCCCTACATGCTGGTAGTCGGGGATCGCGAGCAGGAAGCCAACGCGGTGGCCGTACGGCTGAGAAGCGGAGAAGACCTCGGGGCCATACAGGTCGATGAGGTGATCCAACGAATCAGTGCGCAGGTCGAGGAGAAGACACAAGAGCTGACGTGAGATTCGATGTGGACCTTCGTAAGGCAAATCTTGCTGACAGACGAGCACAAGCCATCATCGGTGTCAAGAGAGGATTCCATGGCTGGCCCATGCTGAAGAACGAACCTCGCGTTTAAGAGCGTGATGAAGACCCAGTCCGAGTTTACGCAACCACTCGTTTCAACTCCTCGACGAGATCGAGGGCTTCCCAGGGCGTATCGATGTCCGTTCGCCCGAAGTGGCCGTAGGCCGAGAGCCGTTCGTACATCGGTCTCTTCAAGTCAAATCGATCGATGATGGCGCCGGGCCGGAGATCGAATGTCTGTAGGACGGCCTCTCTCAGCCGATCGTCGGGCAGCGTTCCTGTTCCTTGCGAATCGACATTGACGGCAAGCGGCGCAGCGCGGCCGATGGCATAGGCCACTTGAATCTCGACTTTCGAAGCCAACCCTGCAGCAACGACATGCTTGGCCACGTAGCGGGCCATGTAGGATCCAGATCGATCGACCTTGGTTGGGTCCTTGCCTGAAAATGCTCCACCGCCGTGGGATCCGAACCCCCCATAGGTGTCGGCGATGATCTTGCGTCCGGTGACACCAGCATCAGACGCGGGCCCGCCGATGACGAAGCGACCGGACGAATTGACAAGAACAGTGGTGTCGTCATCAAGCCAGTCTCCGAGAACGGGACGAACAACATGTTTCAGGATCTCAGCTTCGATTTGCTCGTTGTCGACGTCGGGATCATGTTGCGCGGCGATCAACACGGTATCGGCACGAATCGGGCGATCGCCTTCATATTCGATGGTAACTTGGGACTTCCCGTCCGGGCGCAGGAATGAGACGGCTCTGTCCTTGCGAACCTCCGCCAATCGCTGAGTCAGCCTGTGTGCCAACATGATGGGAAGAGGCATCAGTACATCGGTATCGGAACGAGCATATCCGAACATGATACCTTGATCCCCGGCTCCGATGACATCGTAGGGATCGGTGGAATGGGTGACGCGTGCTTCGGAAGCATGATTCACGGCGGACGCGATATCCTTAGATTGCTCCTTGATCGCCGAAAGAACGGAACAGTCTTCACAATGGAAGCCCAGCCCGGACTTGTCATAGCCTACGGAACGAAGCACTCGGCGAACGACAGAGGGAACATCAACGTACGTAGCCGTCGTGATTTCTCCTCCGACCAAAACCAAGCCGGTGGTCAGGAATGTCTCGCAGGCAACGTGGGCATTGGAATCATCAGCAAGTATGGAGTCGAGTATCGAGTCGGAAATCCGGTCGGCGATCTTATCGGGATGGCCCTCGGTAACGGATTCCGAGGTTAGGAACGTTCGCTTCATGCATCCTCCTTCAAGACGTGTCGAACAATAGTGCTCTCAAGACTACTAAGGGAGCCAGAGGGGTTCAAGGAAAGCACAAGGATTTCATTCGAGCGAATGGGCTAGAATCGAGGCCGGAAGAAAACAGTGTCAGCAAGCGAGGGACCATGGAATCGATCATCCACCATGTCGAGCGAGCGGCGTCAACACAATTGGAAGCGCGCAAGCTCATTGCAGAAGGAAAAGCCAAGACCGGAGACATTGTTCTCGCCAACGAGCAAACAGCCGGGCGGGGAAGGTTTGGTCGCACCTGGATCTCTCCGAACGGAGGATTGTATGCCACCGCCATCCTTCCTGATATACCTTTGCTTTCGTTGAAAGCAGGACTTGCCGTGGTGCGAGTTCTTCGATCGGTTGATCTCGATGCAGGACTCAAATGGCCCAACGATGTAATCGTGGAGGATCTCAAGATTGCCGGTGTGTTGGTTGAGACGGATGGTGACAGCTCGCTGGTGGGCATTGGGCTTAATCTGACATCGGCTCCGCTGGATACCGCGACCTGTGTAGCCCGTTATATGGATGAGCGCAATCGAGACGAATGGGCTCGGGCGATTGCCGGAGCGTTGTTCGAGATGTCCTCCGGAAACTCCGTTCTCGACGAATACCGAAGCGTGTGTCTGACACTGGGAAGTCCGGTGCGCATCGCCGGGTTTGGGGAGAATCCACCGATTGAAGGCATTGCGGTGGACGTCGATGACAAGGGGAGACTCGTCGTACAGACGAACAATGGGAAAAGGGCCGTATCGTCGGGCGAATGTCTCCATCTTCGCGCATTAAGCCAGGGTGATTGATTCAGGTGGTGAAAAGAGCTAGCCTGGAACATCGGACCGCGAAACAAGGAGAGGACCATGCCATCCGTCATTGAGCAAGCGATTCATCTGGAAACAACGGCAGAAGCCAACTACCGTGAAGCCGCCCGAAAGACAACCGACCCCAGCGCCGGTAAGATCCTCGAAATACTGGCGGACGAAGAATCGGAGCACGTCAAAACGCTTCGAGAAATGAGTAACGTTACAGATTTGGAGGACTCCGATGTAGTTGAGAAGGCCAAGACATGGGTTCGTGGGGTCGTCGAGGGAGGCGTGCCGACAATCTCGTCTGACGTCGATCTGCTTGAGGTACTACGCCGGGCGATGAACATCGAGCAAACGACGGAAGCGTTCTATCGAGAGCAAGCAAGTGAAGCCGAAGATGAGGACATGAAATCTCTTTTCGGCCGACTCGCTGACATCGAGAAAGAGCACTTCATATTCGTTGGATCCCTGGTTGAATACTTCGATCGTCCCAACGAGTGGATCGAGAACTCCGAATTCGGTCTAAGGGACGAGTATTGAGGTATCCAGTTTCGCAATTGGTTGACACTTTGGACATCCTGGTGACAAAGCTGTGAGATTGGACACCCCTTGCCATGAATAATATGGGTAGACGCCATGCAAGCGAGTGAACCATGAAGGAGCGAGCGAAGCCACGAGCTAGCTCGTTGAAGAAATACGAAATTTCAATTCTCCGTGTCCAAGGCAGTGTCAGAGTTTCCCTTAATCCCTTCATGCTCTTCACGGTGGAGACAAGCTTCTGAATTACGGAGCTTACGAAGAACAGGATGAGCTTCGATCCATCCATCCAAAGCAGCGGGAGTTGTCTTCACGTCCTTCATGCTCTTCATGGTAAAGAGCTGTTTTCGTTGTTACGCGAGGATCGCTACACGTACGCCGATATTCCCATCACCAGATGAAGCGTCGCAAACAGTATGGCAAGAATTCCCATCCGCCGGTGTACCTTGAAAGGCACACGGCGCAAGCACTTGCTCCACTTCTTGCCCAAGGCCAGGATCGCCGCGGCCAGAATTGTTGCGTAGGTGGCAATCCCGACCAAGGCAATCATGGGGAAGGGGCCGAGGTACGTACCGAAAGCCAAATCTCGGAAGAAACTCATACACCCTCCTTCTAGTCATTAAACAGAATCACCGGGGTCGGATGGTCGCTGTGACACATCGAGGAACTGCCATCTGAGCTGTGATGGACAAGGATGATCACGATTTCGGCTCCCGGATCCGATGCTTTGTCCTGATCGTCTTCGGAATCAAGTGAAATGGCAAATTTGAGAGTGGAATAGCCAGCAGCCTCTGGCTATCCGAATTATATTCCGTGGTAGGATTGAAGACCGTGAACTCGTCAAAGGCATCTTATGTGATTGCCAGAGACTCACTGGTTCAAAAGGAGTGTGTATGGATTTAGGTATTCGTGGGAAAACGGCACTGGTAGGAGGAGCAAACCGGGGGCTTGGATTGGCCATCTGCGAGCGCTTGGCTAGCGAAGGGGCAAACGTGGTCATGATCTCCAGAGGAGCCGAAGCTCTCGACCTTGCCAGTGAACGACTTGCAGCGCAGCACGGTATTCGGGCATTGCCAATTCCAGGAGATCAGAGCAAGAAGGGTGATGTCAAGAGGATCCTTCAGAAGGCGGCTGATCACTTCGATGGTATTGACATCCTCGTTCATAACACCGGAGGCCCGCCTCCAGGGTTATTCAACGATCACGATGACGGCGCATGGGTGGAAGCTTTCGAAGAGTTGCTGCTATCGGTCGTTCGCATGTGCCGGGGTGTATTGCCCGGTATGCAGGAGCGCGGGTGGGGACGAATTGTGATCAACACATCGTTCACGGTGAAGGAACCGGCTCCACGCTTGATCTTGTCAAACGTCTTTCGCACGGGTGTGGTTGCGCTTGCAAAAACGCTCTCCCACGAAGTGGCTGGGGATGGGATCACCGTCAACTGCGTTTGCCCTGGAGCCTTTGACACGAAGAGGCTGCGATCGATCTTCGAAGAGCAAGCACGTGTAACGGACCGAACGCGTGAGGAAGTGCAAGCGGAATGGAAAGCACGCATTCCTATCGGCCGAATCCTTCAACCGAAGGAATTGGCGGATCTCGTCGCCTTTCTGGCTTCGGATCTCGCGGGGGGCATCACCGGCGGCAGTTTCCCTATTGAAGGCGGTATGCTGCGCGGGCTATTCTAGCCCGGGGTGTTTTCGGAGCCTGCCGAATCGGTTTCCGGAACGACGAAACCAGACCGGTTCCAGGAAACGACAGCGGGAAGCGGGCGACGATCTCGTGGGGCCGTTTCCTCGACACGATGCTTCTCGGACAACACGGCGTGATCATCTGTCGGATGACCGAGAACGATGAGGGCGATCAACGTGAAATCTTCCGGGATGTTCAAGATCTCCTTGATCGGTTTTGACTTGAATCCGGCGATGGGATGGGCGATCAGCCCCAATTCAGTCGCTTGCAGCATCAGGTTCATGGACGCCAGGCCGCAACCGAACAGATGGTATTCGCGCCCGTCCGGGATCCGGCAATCGAAATCGGCACGAGAAGCCACTGCAATGATGACAGGACTCACCTTGGCCCAGTAGTTACCGCCAGTGAGATATTCCTTGACTCGATCAAGGACAGCCTCATCTTCGACGATCACGAAACGCCAGGGCTGATTGTTGGCGCACGATGGCGCTAGATGAGCCGCGCGGGACAAAACATCGAGTGTTTCACGATCGATCGGTTGATCCGTGATGGCACGCCGCGCGCGCCTTGTTTCGATGGCTGAAATCAGTTGCTGAGTCATCTCACATTCTAAACCCAAACGTAAACCCGCTACAGCAGAGCGCGCAAAGAACGCAGAGATGGACCATCCAAAGAAGATCTTCTTACTCCGCGATCTCCGCGCTCCCCCGCGGTGAGATGATGTTCAGTCTTTAGGTTTCATTGGAACATCGCAGCATACGAGCGTACCTGCGCCCGACACCGTGACCTCGACTTCTTGTCCACATAGATCGCAAACATACGTTTTACCCACTTCAGCCATCACTACCTCCTTTTCATGAAACAGAATTCTTCCACCGCAGAGCACGCAGAGATCGCAGTGGAAAACCCAGACCCTGTCCAGTCATCACTTCGCGCCTCTCAGCGTTCTCTGCGGTGAGGCCCTTTGCAGTTTGACTCCTCTTCTAGAGCGAGAACGAACTCTCCCAGAGACCGTGCAAATTGCAGTACTCAACCGCGATCAACTCGCTGAGGCCTTCCTTGTTTACGTGGGCCACTACCGTGGGCACGCCGAACGTCGGGCCGAAATCAAACGTGGCGATATGTGCGGCCACACTGTTTTTCACTCCGAACAGAGCCACCCACTTAATATGGTGCTCGATAGTATTCGGATGAGGCGTTTCTTTCCCCACTGTAATCTTGACTGCATCCTTGCCGCATTCGTCACAACTGACGAGTTCGATTACCGGTACATGCTTCTCTTTGCCTTCCTGGCCCGCACCTTTGATCAGGTCTCCAAGCTTCATACTGCCTCCTTCGAGTTTGCCTAGGCTTCGATTGCGAATTCAGATCTCGAGGAATCCGCATATCTTTTGGCTAATTCTTAGCTCCGATATGGAGCTTCTCCCATTTCCTTTCAAGCGTGCTTCGTTTGAGGGGCGGCATCGTGAATAGCGCCTGCGCGCCATGTACCTGTCGATATGTCTCCCCAAACGTCTCCCGTGGCTCCTGCTCGTACAGAACACCGATGGGGAATTGGTCCGGGACTTCCAAGGCCAAGGCAATGGCGCGATCGCGGTCCGAAGGATCGTGATCCTCGGGGATGGGAACGGCTCGTTCGCGATACCAGTCCACCGGATGATTGCCCCAGGTGATGCACGGCTGAATGACGTCCACCAGCGAAAGGCCACAATGAGAGATGGCCCGCTCCAGGATCTTTGCCAACCCATCGATGTTTCCGGCGAATCCGCGCGCCACGAACGTGCAATCGTGAACGATGGCCGTGGCCAGTATCTGCGCCGGATCCGTTTTCACGCCGTCGAATTGGAATCTCGTTTTTTCGCCTCGCCGCGTGGTGGTGATCCTTGACCCTTGGTGAGGGCATAGATTTGATTGTCATGGACGATGACGGTGATGTTGGGATTGCGCCGGAACGCGTGCAACAGGTGGTTACCTCCCTCGCCGTAAATGCAGCCGTCGCCTGAGGTCACGATTGTCTTCAATCCCGGATTGGCCGTGTGAATACCGATGGCGGCCGGGATCGATCTGCCGTGTAGGCCGTTGAACACGTTGGCCGCGATGTAGTGCGGTGTCTTGGCAGCTTGGCCGATTCCCGAAACGAGGCAGATCTGATGCGGTTCCAGATCGAGAGATCCTAAGGCGCGCTTCAGAGCGGTTTGGATACCGAAATTGGGGCAGCCGGGGCACCATTGATTCTCGGCCGTGCTGCGGTAGCGTTCCATGGGAATCATGTTGGGGCCTCCGATTCATCGCCCAGTAGGCCCGAGACGATCGAGACCGCGTCGAGGGGCATCCCGTCATAGCGTCCAATCTTCCCGGTGATGGGGGTTCCCCACTCTGCCTGCAGCAGTTCGCCAAATTGTCCGGTAGCATTGCCCTCAACCGTCCAATAAGCCACGCGATCGGGAAGCGTCAGTTGAGGTAGAGGCCACACGTCAGTGAAATGGAGCGAGCCGACCTCTCTGCCGCGAGTACGCAACAAATCTACAGCTTCCCGGACAGCGCTGCGCGAAGAACCCCAGCTGATGAGAACGATTTCCGCTCCTTCGGTACGATAAGCATCGGGCATGGCCATTTCTTGCTTCAGTCGCCGCGCTTTCTCCAGCCGCTTCTCCACCATGGCCGGGCGCAGGGTCTCCAAATCCTCGGTGATGTGACCTTCTTCTGTGTGCTCGTCGGAGTCGATCACCACCAGGTGTTCGGACTGCCCGAGCGCCAATCTGGGAGACACGCCATTCTCAGTGATCGCATACCGTTGATAGGTCTTGAAGCTGGCCGGATCGGCAAGCCCCCCAGGCACTGCATATTCGGAAATCGCGAAATCAGGCAGCGAGAAATGCGCGTCGGCCAGGAACTGGTCGGTCAATAGGATGACAGGCATTTGATAGCGGTCGGCCAATGCAAACGCACGAAGTGTGACGTGAAAGGCATCTTGTGGATTCGACGGCGCTAGAACGGCGCGCGGGAATTCTCCGTGTCCACCGAGAATGGCAAATGTCAGGTCTTCCTGAGCCGTGCGTGTAGGTAAGCCGGTAGCCGGTCCCGGCCGCTGTGCCAGCACGATAACCAATGGTGTTTCCGTCATTCCTGCCAAGCTGACGGCTTCCGTCATCAGCGCGAAGCCGCCGCCTGACGTGGCCGTCATGGCACGCGCGCCGGCGGCACTGGCTCCCAACGACATGTTGATGGCGGCAATCTCGTCTTCGGCTTGTTCCACAAACACGCCCAACTCTGGATCCTTGGCGAAGGCCGTCATGATGCCGGTGGATGGCGACATGGGATACGCGGCCATGAATCGACAGCCGGCAGCAGCAGCGGCCAACGGGATGATCTCATGTACCGAAGCGAATGTGTGGGTTCGGTCAGTCGTTTCAAGAGAAATCGCTTGGGAAGCATCAAGAGGGTCGGAAACCTTCTCATATCCCATCCGAATGGCAGCGACGTTTTGCTGTAGCACGGCTTCATTAAGCTTGGCGAACCGTTTACGTAGGACGTTCTCGAGGATCTCCTGAGACAAGCCGAGGGTGGCTGCAAGAGCCCCTGCAGCAATGGAATTGGCGTAAAGCGGCGAGCCGAATTGCTCTTTGGCGATTGTCTGGAAGGGAATGGCGATCCCTTCACCACCCGGAGACAGTTCGCCCAACATCAAGCAATTCGAGCTCGCCGTCTGTTGATAGTGTGCCGCAGCTGTGGAATTCAATGCAAGAATTACATCTGCATCGTGCCGAGGCGCATTGGAGCCGGAAACGCGGAGGCGATATGAATTGTTGCCGCCGCGGATGCGGGATTCATATTCCTTGAATGTAAACACGCTAATCCCGCTTTGTAGCAAAGCGCGAGCAACCACATTACCGATGGTCTGGATACCTTCTCCAGCAGCGCCGACGATGAAGATGCTCAGATCCTTCATGTTACTCTCCTGATTTGAGTCCCTGATGACGGACCGCGATTTCGTCCGCCAGTTTATCCAAGGCGTCGTAGGTTTCCTGCGTGGGTAAACCTTTGGAAAACACGGGCTCCATCCATTCCGCCTTGAGGTTCCCGCAGAGTGCCTTGGTCTTCTCGGCCGCTTTGCCTGCCCACCCGTACGAACCGATGACGGCCGCATTTTGCAGCTTAGGGCGCAATGCGGCAGTTAGATAGGCGGTGAACATGATGTTCGGATGCGGCCCCACTAGCACAGTCGGGGTTGCGAATAGGACAGTGGCTGCGTCCACCAATCGAATAGCATATTCGCCCAGATCGGTCTTAGACATGTTGAAAGAACACGCGTGTATGCTGCGCTCGTTCAACGCTTCATTCATGTGTTCCACCATCAAAGCAGTGGACCCGTGCATGGATGTGTACGGAATCAGCACCAGATTCTTGGGCTGATCGTATGTCCAATGATAATAGGCGTCGAGAATCCAGGCTGGCTTGTTGTGTACTGGGCCGTGACTGGGTGCGATGATCTCGATGTCCAGGGAGTTGAGCTTTTCGAGATGGCCCTTGATCAGGGTGGAGAACGGCATCATGATCTCAGCGTAATAGCGTTTGGCCGCCTCGCACACCCGGGATCCATCTTCCGAGAACAGATCATCGGTAGCGAGGTGCGAACCGAACAGGTCACACGTGAACAATACCTTTTCTTCGCGCAGGTACGTGAGCATGGTTTCCGGCCAATGCACCCACGGTGCGTGAATGAACTCGAACGTCCAATTCCCCAGCGAGAGCGTCTCGTCGTCTTCAACTGCCTTGATCTTATCTTCGGGAATTCCGAGGTGATCGGCGATCATGGGCACCGCCTTGGGGCTGGAGAAAATTTGTACGTCCGGGTACTTCTCTAGAATCAACGAAGCGGAACCTGAGTGGTCCTGCTCCACGTGTTGAATGATGAGGTAATCGACTCGGGCGACGTCGGCAAGTTGAGCGAGAAGGGTGTCGGACTTGGCCGGATCTGCGGTGTCAATGAGGGCCGTCTTCTCGCTCCCGCGTACTAGGTAGGCATTATAGCTCGTACCGTCGGGCAGTGGGATCAATTCGTCGAACAGCTTACGGTCCCAATCGATCGCTCCCATCCATTCGATTCCTGGGCTAATCTCTCTTGCCTTCACGTTGGCACCTCCACGCATGCTTCTGGCTCTCTGTCGATCTCCAGCCAAAGAACAGGCTGAGAGCCAGGCCGTTCTTGAAGGAACTCAAAGAGTCCCGGCCAGCAATCCAAACCGGAGAAAGAGTCCTTGCGTATGACTCTTTCTCCGCCCTAGTCCCGAAGGGACTAGGCCTTCTCAAAGAACTCCTTGCCCACACCGCATTCGGGGCAAACCCAATCTTCGGGCAGATCCTCAAATGAGGTTCCTGCCGTGATATTGTTGGCCGTATCCCCGGCCGCCGGATCGTAAACATAACCACAAACCGTGCATACCCACTTGTCCATTTGCTANCTCCTTTCCTTGCGTAGGGTCTTCCGATACTCGTTGTACGTCAACGGCTCGCCGTCCTCACGAGTACCGGCACCATCCACCGACGCCACGAACAGGGAATGCGTTCCCAAGTCCACAGTCTTTTCTTGGATCACCGTGCAATCGTAGATCGCCACCGCATCCGGCAGATAAGGAATTCCGTGCTCGTTCAATTCGTGATCGAAATCCGCGAACTTGTCCACATCGCGTCCGGACTGGAACCCGAACCGCCGCACGATATCTCCGCACGTGGGATTGCCTCGATCCAACACGCTGACACAAAAGCGGCCGGACTCGCAGATCATGTTATGGGTCAACGACTTGCTTCCCACGCCCACCACGACTCGCGGCGGAGCGTTGGTAACCTGCATCAATGCGTCGAGGCATTGCCCGTTGATCTTGTCCCCGGTCTTAGAGGTCAGGATGTACAGACCGTGGGTGACTTGAAACAAGGCTACATTGATCGGTCCGGACTCTGTCACAGTCTTAAACGTCATAGAGTTCCTCTCTAGGCCACTTCCTCGGGGGGAAGAATGGGGCCGGCAACGCGCGTGCCAAGTTCACGATTTGCCATCAACACACCGTGACCGGAGTCGCCGATGAGTTCAAGCATGTCGATAACTGTGGACACAGAGTCCTCTTCCTCGACCTGCTCGGTTACGAACCACTGTAACATGATGCCGGCGGCACGGTCGTTCTCTTCGTCAGCCAGCTTGGCAAGGTCGTTGATCTTGCCGGTGATGAACACTTCATGCTCCAAGGCTGCCTTGAACGCGTCGACAGGGGACTCCCATTCTGCCTGAGGTTTGTCCAATGCCTGAAGCTCGATGCGTCCGCCGCGGTCGTTGATATGGTTGAACAACCGAAGCGCGTGACCGAATTCCTCCTGTGCCTGCGCCTTCATCCACTGTGCCATACCGTCCAAACTCTTTGAATGGAAGTAGGCGGCCATGGAAAAATAGAGGTAGGCCGAAAACGTCTCGTGTTTGATCTGCTCGTTCATAGCGTCTTGTATTCGTTGACTGATCATGCTTCTCTCCTTCTACACCTTCTTATGACAGAACCACCAATCAAAGCAATTGTCGCCAGTGCGTTCGTTTGCTGTTGCTTGATCCGTCGGCGGAGGAAGGATCACATGATCCTGAACCAGCTCATTGTTAGGCCAGTCTGCTGGAACGGCAACACCATGCTTCTCTGATACTTGGAAACCCTTGACCATTCGGACAATCTCATCGATGTTTCGCCCCAATTCCTGTGGGTAATAGAGAATGGCTCGAACGGTACCTTTTGGATCGACGATGAACACGGCACGGACTGTGTTTGTGCCTTTGCCTGGATGGATCAAGCCCAATTGATGAGCAGTGGACTCGGTTGCCGCGATGATCGGAAATTGGATCTCCACGTTCAAGTGATCGCGAATCCAATCCGTCCACTTCATGTGTGAGAAGACCTGATCGACACTCATGCCGATTAGATCCGTATTCAACTCTCTAAACCTGTCGTACTTGCTCTGAAATGCGACAAACTCGGTCGTGCAAACAGGCGTGAAGTCCCCGGGATGGCTGAACAAGACGAACCACCTTCCCTCATACTGTGCGGGCAACGCCATCTTTCCATGTGTGGTTTGAACCTCCATCTCTGGGAAGAGATCGCCAATCAGCGGGATGTTATATTCACTCATGTCTCTCCTTTGCATTCTCGGCGGTGAGAATGCCTCGCTTGCCCAAATCGGAGGGGCCTCTTCTGGTAGTTCTTCCAGCCTTCTCGCATGAAAGATCTCACAAGAAGCGGCGCAGACCTCCTACCAGTTCTCTCCCAGTAGCTCGAAATGCGCCTGTTCGTGCGCGCATGCCGGGCACAAGCCTGGAGCTTCCGTTCCTTCGTGCAGGTAGCCGCAATTACGGCAGCGCCACACCACC
>JGI10211J34971_10002110_pt1 | contig 16312 bp, 29 predicted proteins | sample Etolagsediment_FD_34971 | JGI IMG/M metagenome (IMG submission 34971) | reverse complement strand
TTCTGTGAACATCTTTAATAACAAAAATACCTTCAAGTACATAATTACTTAAGTGTTTATCTTTTACAAAAGTTTCATAAGTATCTTTAGTAAACAAATTTACTAATTGATTAAAATCGATAGTTAAATTTGAAAAATTACTTTTTAATTTTTCCATCAATAGCGCCTTTTAAAAAGCTTTCCCACTCCATGCCTTTTTTATTCCAATTATAAAATCGTTTATAAAACAATTGTTGTTGTTCTAAATGATCCTGTATGAATGGTTCATGTAAATAACTTGCTGCAACTTGAATAGCTGCTGCAGTGCCTTTTGCCATTTGTTCAAAATCTTCTGTATAGTTTATATATACTGGCCATTCTGCACAAGTTTCATATAAAGCACCGTAATTATTAGTGACCACATGAACACCTGCAGCTAAAGCTTCAAGCGCAGATACACAAAAAGTTTCTTCAAAAACACTTGGATACACAAACATATCATATTTATTCATGTTAGCTTTAATATATTCATTTGTTTCATAACCTATATAATTTACATTTGGTAATTGTTTAGCTTGTTCATATAAAGGTTTAAACTGATCATCGTTTTGTTTTTTAAATTCATCTCCATAAACTTGAGTTGATGAATAAACATCCAATGTAATATTAGGATCATTAATTTCTTGCATTGCTCTAAGTAAAACATTTAAACCTCTCCATGGAGTACAGTGGTGTATTAATTTTATAGGTTCACCTTTTTTATATATTTTTCTTTCTGGAAAAGAATCAATACCGTTTTTAATTACTACCGATCTTTCTGTAGGTATATCAAAAAAATATCTAAATTTTTCATAATTCCAATTCGAGTTAAACACATACCAATCATATTCTTTATGTCTTTCTTTATTACCAAAAAATTCTTGTAGGTTTGGTTGATCGTATGAATTCTTTTGCCAAAGTATATTTACTTTGTTCGGATCAATTGGAACTTTACCAGGAACAGAAGTACATATTTGTACTTGGTCTAGTAATTCTTTTGGAACATGCTTGTGTAGCATTTCCATTTGTAGCTCAGTGGCTCCTCTAGGTTTCATTATTCTTTGGTTTTAGCACCCATCGAAACTCTTGTCACCTTTATTTCTAAATCTTGTCTAAAATCTTCTTCGGTAGTATCGGTGTTAGGATCAGCAACATCAGCATCGAACTCAGCTTTATTAGCATATACTTTTAAAGTTCTTTTGTGTTTAATGATCTCTTTTGCTTCAGCGGGTATTTTTATTAATTCAGTCATCCTCTTCCTTGTTTGTTATATTTCTTATAATCTCTTTTTTCATTTTTTGAAAGACTTTTTTTATGGCGACCTGGACGTTTCTTAGGTTTAGGTCTAGGTACAAAATGAGTAAATTTTTGTTTAGCCATTTTCTTGTGATCTATCTATAAGCGCATAACTAACCAATCCTGTAATTTCATTAGCAGTATCTGCTTGCATTTTTAAAATATCATCAGCTTCTAAATTTATGCTTTCTAATGCAAAATTAAAAGTTTCTTTATTCAATTGTTTATGTGCAAGTTGTACATCTGCAGCTGCACCAGATTTTCTAATAAGTAAATCAGTATCAACGTTACTTGCAGTATCATGAACTGTTTCAATATTTTTAACAATTATTGTTGCATCACTTGGACAAGTCAAAATTGTAGTGACGTTAGTAGTTGTTAAATCAAACGTATCGCTTTTGTATCTAATTGTCATGACATAAAATAATTAAACGCATCTTGTTCATTTTTTAAGTCTTGTTGGTAAGATGTATTCAATTGATTCTCCACTGTTGATATTGCTTGGTTGATTTGTCTAAATCCTTCTTCAGTATATTCTTTAGGTGGTTCAGGTACATATACGTTTATCTTAGCCATTATCTTCTACCATCTGGGTTAACGTCTGCTCTAAATGTTCCAAATCTCCATGTTTCATTTGTTGAACTATTTTGTATTTTTAAGTTAGCCAATCTTCCTCTAGCTCTTGTATCAACTTTCTTAGTGTTTGAGTTTATCGTAAAAGGACCTAATTGTGAAGAGCTATCTGAATCAGTTGGAAAATCTTTTAAATTAATTGTAATTATAGCATTACCTTGTAAATTTTTAAAATCAGGTAAAAATCTAGATATTCTCATTAAATATTGACCGTCTCCTTGTAAAGGTAAATCAAAATCACCAGATTGTATATATGCAGAAATTGCCGTTTCTGTTCCATCAAGTGCTACTCTATTATTTCCTGTTTCATGTTCAAAAAGAGTAGATGCTCCAAAAGTATTAGTTGCACCACTTATATTGGTAACTGTTGGTGTTGCAGTTGAATCATATTCTGTAGCGTAAGGTTTATCATAAGTGCTTGCATCAACATAACTACTTCTTGCAAGTGTCATAGTTGACCAAGTGTTTTCAACATAATTATAAATAACAGATCTGTTATTTTGTACCGAAGGATCATTTAAAGGTTTGCCTGCAGGGTACAACCAAATTATTTCATTGAATAAAGAATTGTGTTCAGCGTAGACAATTTCATTAGAAGAATAATTAATACCGGTGTTATTACCACTAGTGGTAAAAACAAAATCTTCTATTAACGAAGGTAATAATTTTACTGTACCATCAAATTTAAAAAATCCACCTCCCGATCCCATCCAGAATACTTGACCATCTGCATAGACTGCTGCGTGTTGGCCAATACATCCACAATTCGATCCAACTTGTCTTATTGAAAATGTAAAAGGAGGACCAACAAACTGCATAGTATATGCTGCAGTATCTGTTAAAATTAAATTGTAGTCTTTACCAGAAACAGCTGCTACAATTTTATTACCTGTATCCAGTCTAAATGTTCCAGCAGTATTTACTGAGGTTGGTTCATATACATTATAGTTTTCCTGGTCACTAAATCTTATAAACATTGGATCCTGTGTTGTTGGATCACCAATAGTTGTTTCTGTTCCCAAGTGAACAACGTGTCTATCTCTATCAGATACAATTGTAGATCTAGATGCAGTTGGAGCCCCTGTCATTAAAGTTGCTCTTGTCTCTAGTTGTGGGTTTGTTGTTCCAGGATCCCAAACAAATGTTTTACTATCTTTTATGGTTGCAATTAGTTGTTGTCCAAAATTATCTAAACTCCAATTACCAGGGTCAAGAATTACATTTGACGATGTACTACCCGCTCCCCATTCATCAGAACCCCAAGTATCTGTACCCCAACCATAACCATATGTTTGAATAGTAGGGCCAACATCTTCATAAGGATCGATAGTTCCAGAACCTGCAGTTGACATAGGTGTTCCGGTTTCCGTTGTCTTTAATTTTATAGTAAAGGTATCTGCAGTAGGTACCGTTAAAATTTCAAAAGTAAAATTTTCAAAATCATCAGAGGTTAAAGAAGATGTTCCTGGTATTGTTACGCTTGAAAATGTAATGTAATCTCCAACATCTAGTGCATGAGTTACTTTATTAACAGTTACGATATCTGAACTAGAAGTTGAAGTAAATGTAGCACCAGTGATAGCGGTAGCTAGTGGAGTAATGTCATAAAAAGCATCCTCATAATAAATGTATAAAGCTTTTGAAGTACCAATAGCATCATATTTTCTACCCTCTAGATCTGTCCAAGTATGCTGTGCACGTGCAGGGCCTGCTATGGTTTCTTGTCCAACAGCTACAAACCCTCCAATTTTTTCAGGTTGGTTGTATCTAAATCTAACAAAATCACCATCAATCCATTGTCCCTCTGCACCTGAGGGTGTGTCGGTTTTATTGATACCTGGTCTAATTTGTACATTTGCTAAAGGCATGGCAAATTATAGCATATTGTATGTTTTAATTCTATAAACCGTAATCTATTTATCAGTCAAAGTTTTAGGATATTTATTAGCTAATAAAGTCTTGTAAGTTTTCTCATTAGATTTGACCATTTCATTTCTAAAGCTTTCTATAGCAGAACCCGCTTGTCTAGTCTGTTGTGAATTTTCAACCATAAGTAAAGGTAAATAAGAAACAGCACAGCCATACTCATCTTGCTCTTGTCCTGTTTGTGGATTTGTACCTCTTAGTTGGATAAACCAAGCACAATCAAATTTTCTACAAGGTTTAAAATTATCCAGAGGACAATTGTTTTTAATTTCTAATTTCATTAATCTTTTGAAGCAAGTATTATATCAACATACTGAACATTCAAGTTAAAAGTATCACTAAAACTGTGTGAGTGAGAGCCTCCAGATAAAGTTCCTGCACCGTGTGAGTGGCCTCCGCCTCCTCCAGTAGAACTCATTGTAAATGTTCCACTAGGACCTCCTTGGTCTCCTCGTTGTGGAATATAATCTGTTCCATCTTGGTGTCTAATACCTGCTGTCATTTGCCAAGCTGGTTTTGTGTGGGTGTGTGAAGGTATTTCAGAAACACTCAAAGTATGAGACGCAGTACTTCCAGATATACTTACGCTTGAACTGCCTGTCGTTCCACTTACTGTTTTATTAGAATTAAACGCGTCTGTAAAAGAATTTGATCCTCCTGTAGATGCAGTTCCACTAACTACTCTAAGCGCTTTGTTATTTTGTGATGTTAATTTAGTAAAACCGGTAGGTGCTGCTGTTTGTTGAAACAACATAATGGTTCCAGAAGGAATAGCAGCATCATTAGTTAATTGGTCTGGACCCACAGCATTGTTTGCAATTTTAGCTTGAGTTACTGCATCATCAACTAATTGAGACGTATTAATAGCATCTGCAGCGACCTTAGCATTAGTCACAGCATCATCTACAATTTGTACCGTATCAATAGCATCCGCAGCAACTTTATCATTAGTCACAGCATCGTTTGCAATTTGTGTAGTTCCAACAGTGCCCCCTAGTGTATCTAAAGATACTTCGTTTAAATTTGTACCATCAGCATAAGCTGCATAAATTTTATTAGAATCAAGTGTAAACCCTGTGCCGGTTGCTGTTTTAATGGTTAGGTTTGTTGGGTTAGTAATTAATGAACAATCAAAAATATAAAATTTTTCAATAGAATCTGGAATAGTTACAGTTGTTGCACTTGTTAAGGTAATAGTTGCAAATTTCAATACCATATTTCTAGCATTTGAAATAGAGGCATTATTCATTACTAAAGCTGTCGTAGCACCATCAGTAAGAGTAATTAATTCGTAACCTGCTATTGCTTGTTGAATTAAATTTAAATTTGCATTAGTCTTTGTTCCCCAAGTACCGGCATTTTCACCGGTAGCCATTAACTCTAGTTTAAGATCTGTTGAATATGTGGATGCCATAATTTGCTATTATACACTTATTAAGCTGCTATATCAACTTCTGTCCAAGTATTCGTTACCCCTTCATTTACGTTAGTCCAGGTATTTGTTACATTCGGATCAACATTTGACCATGCAGTAATTAAAGGACTTGCTATATCAGTTGATAATTCAACACCTGTAACGGGAACTTCAACCCCTGGAACCGCTACTACTGAACCAACAGATATCGCTGCAGATATACCAGTTACATCGACTGGAGTATTAATATCAACTGTTTCCTCACCTAAAACAAGGGATAGTTGAACACCCGTTACATTAACATTTGCATCAGCAGTTATTGTAACTGATCCAGTATCAGTATTTAATAATATTCCATCAGCATCTGTGTTTGCATCTGCTGTAACAGTAGCTGTTCCTGAAGCAAAAGATAATTCAATACCAGTTACATCAATATTAGCAGTACCTGTTATATCGACATCACCGACAGCGCCACTTAATTCACTACCATTTACGTCTACATCTGCATTTGCTTGAGTGGTTACTGAACCTACTGCTAACTCTATTTCACTTTCTGGCGATGCTATAATTGAAACATTACCTCCAGCACTTATAGAGAAAGTTCCTATAGTAAAGTTGAGTTGAGATCCCGTTGGAGATGCAGAAGCTCCTGCAGTAACGGTTACACTACCTACGTTCGTATTGAGTTCAGATCCAGTTACATCTACTGGAGTATTGGTAACAATGGTTTCATCTCCTAAAAATGAATTTAACTGAATACCAGTTACATTTACATTTGCATTAGCTTGTGTTGTAGCTGCACCAATGTTGGTTGTAAGTTGTACACCGGTTACTGCAACATTAGCGTTTAATGAGCCTTCAGCTGCAAAAGGTGCTTCGGAAAATGTTGTTATTCCAAAAGCCATCTATTAGGCTCCTGGTTTAGTTGGCCATGTGACTGAATTAACGTCTTCGACTGTAGTTAAACCGTTTGTAATGTCTCTTAAAGATTGTCTATAAGTTCTCATGTCATCAGATAAAGTTTGATCTGATAAAGCATAATGATCTGTGTCAGCAAGTAATCTATTTCTTTTGGCTCTTAAATCTTCCATAGCCATATCAAATTCTACAATAGGAAATTGTGCTTGTATGTCAGCTATTGGTATTGGTGTTGTTCCATTTAACCATTGAATAGTATTAATATCTTCTTCAAGATATTTAAATTCTGCATTTGGATTTATTCTTTTTATTACTTTACTTAGTCTAATCATATTTTTATCCTAATATTTCAAAAGCATTTAACATTGTGTGTGCTCTAGTTCTCCAATCAGAATTAGAAGATACATCTGTTCTACCATAAATTTTATAAGTAACCTCTGATGTTGTATTTGGTTCGTCTAATTTTGCAAAATTAGGAGCAATTCCCATCTGCCCACCAGATACATCTATTCCTGTAGATTGATCAAATATAGTTGTTTCTACTCCACCAACTGTTCTAGTTAATTTTGTTTTACTTGTAATACCGTCTTGGTCGTCTTGTCCATATTGTCCATCCATTTTAATAAAAATTTTATTTGATATACTACTTGGAGTTATTGCAAGTGAAATTGCTAAAACATAACTTGTAGAATTTATTGTTGCAGGAGTTGCTTCTCCACTTGAAACAACTTGCAAAACCTTACCACCTACACCAGCAGGTAATGCTGTAATATTCCCGATAGAAGTATCATTAATATTCGCTGCAGGAAGTGTGCCTGTTATTGCATTTGCTCCGCCTAGTCTAGTTATTGCCATATTATACTCCTATTAACGCTTTAATTTCTGCGTCATCCAATCCTAAATCTTTTAGCTTCTGTTTACCAGATGCTTTTTTAGTTTCTTTATCTGCTTCAGCTTGTTTTAATTCTTCAATTTTTGCATCTACTTCTGCTTTAGATGGCATTGTAGCACCATCTTTAATAATCTCTATGCACTCATAGCACATTCTATGTTCGTTAGGAATTTTGTTTCCGTTTTCATCAAACTTTTTCCAACCATACCAATTACCACCATTAAAAGTATGTAATGCTTCTTGTAAATAATCTCTATTCATTATTGGCTATCTCCTAATCTAATAAAATTAAATGATGTTATGCTATAAGCGGTATTTCCACTTAAAATAAAATTTGCAGAAGTAGAAGTTAAATTAAATTTAACTCTAAAAGTTGAAGCATTAGTTACATTTATAAAAGTAGAACATATTCCTGTATTATAAGAATTTGTAGTATTTCCTTCTCCTTGTAATCCTCTTGCAACTGCATCATAACTTGAGCCACTATCACTTGAAGAATATATAAAAAAATTAACTGCATCATCACTTGAATTTGAACCTGTAAATACAAATTGAACCCAATAAAGACCAGTAGCGGGAAAAGTAAAAATACCAGAACTTTCGGTCATACCTGTTCCAATTTTAGCAAAAGTTGCATCATCAGGCCTTTCTAGATTAGTTGTAATATCACCATCAATTGAACCAGTTAAAGATGTAGTTAATCTCCATTGGTCAGCTTCTGTAATTCCTTGAAGAAAATTAGTACCACCATTTTGCAAAGTACCTACAACATTAACCGTATCCCCAGACTTACCGATTGTAACGGTATTGGCATTCTCATTGATAATATTATTGCCTGATGTATCTTGTATCGTGTCTACTTTTAATATACTGCTCATTATGCTCCTATTTTATATGCTCCAAATATGGTTCTTTTTGTTGAGTCACCACCTAAATTTTGTGAACTACCAATATCATGATATACAAAAACTTCATAGTAATCAGTGGCTGTAACATTATCTATACAATGAACTAAACAACTATTACCATTTGAAGTAGCCCCTGATTGAATTTGATTAAAAGCAAAATTGCTTCCATTTTTATAAATATAACAAACAATAGTATCATCTGTCATATTTTTTTGTAAAACTGAAGCATAAAAAAAATATTTTCCAACAACACCAGGCGTCCATCTATAGTTTGCTCCACTCCAACCAGAATCAGTATCTAAATTTGTTTGATCAAATTGAACTTTTGTAGCTGTTGTATTTGGTATACTTTGATTAGAGGTTAATTGAACTTCAAAAGCTGGAACGTTAGATAACAACGTAACACCCGATCCAATAGCAATGTTACCAGATCCTGCGCTGTTTGTTATTGTTCCTACTTTTAATGTTCCGTCTGCCATTATTCTTTATCTCCTAACATATCATTCCATACAGCTTTTATTTCATCAACTGTTGTAGCTGTATCTACTTGACTTGGTAAATCTCTTAAAGTTTGTTTGTCTGCAACAATAGAAGTTGTATCATTACCTTGTTCTTGTGCTTTAATAAAATCAACATCAAGTTTTTCTAATGCTGATTTTCTTGCAATTCTAATTTTATCTTTCCAAACTTCTTTTGCTTTAGTTATATCAATTGTTATAGCCATTAGTCGCCAACTCCATCTGTTAATTCTGTTTCGTTTATTGTCCAAGCATTTCTAAATTCTCTTGAACTAGGTAATTCATTATCTTCAATAATTTTATATGCTTTTCCTGTTGGAACATCTTTTTTTGCAATCTCTTGTATTGTCATAGTTCTTAAAGCAGCAGGTGTTGGAACCAAACATGCTATTGTATTATCATCTTTTAAGTATATTATTTTCATATTATTTCACTATTATTACTGTTGTGTCATCTACATCTTCAAGTACAAAAGAACCAGTACCATCTATAGATCCTGTGTTAATTTGAATACTTCCAACATTATGATCATTAAGTGAACCAGTTACAATTGGTTTTGCATTTCTACCAGACCATCCACCAAGTGCATAATCTGCATCTGGCATGGTATTTGTAAAATTAATTGTATATACTCCTGTACCGCCATCAGCAACAGAACTAACACCTCCACTTGCTTCAATAACATTATTAACTTGGTCATATCTTAACCAAACTCTAACACCATAAGCAGTTGCAACTGAACCATAACCAGAGTTGAATTGTAAGTTTTGCGAATTATCTATCGTTACTGCATTTGTATTATTTGTTTTAATTGTAGTGCTGCCTGTATTATTAGCTCCACCAATAGTTAAATTAGCTGTGCCTGATACTGTATCGATTGTGTTTGTCTCTAATTTACTCATTATAAAATTACGAATGTACTCCCTGATGGAATCGTGATTGTACCTGATACCGTTACAGGGCCTACTAACGCTCCATTGTTTGAACCCGTCATATTTATATCTGACCAGGTCTGATTATTTTTTACAAAAAAGGTAGAGCCTAATGAACCCGCGGATACCGATCCATCACTTGGAGTTCCAATGTCATATACATCCCCTAACACGGTTCCGAAAAACGTATCGGTTGCAGCAGGGTTTGATGTAAATGTAATCTGATTGCCTGTTATTGTATATGCAGTTTGAGGCTCTTGGATCACGCCTGAAATAGAGATAATAACATTAGCTTCGTTTTGTGGAGATATAGCACTCCCGTTGACCGTTAAATTAAACGGCCCTGGTGTTGATCCTGTGAACGAACTACTGATGTCGTCCAATATACTATATCGACCCGATTGAGGGGCCTTTCCAACGTACGCCAATTGTTAACCTCCTTATTCAGTTGGGATAGGGTTAGCAGTTTTAACAGCAGCTACATGATCTTTCCATGTCGTAGTACCATCAACATTGTCATGATACTGCATGTCTAACTGTGCACCGATATCGCCATAAGCTTGTTTTCTTGTAGCTCTTACTGCTGCTTGTCTTTCTTCAAGATCAGCTGCAGCATCAACAGCGTTTAATTGTGCGTCAGTTGGTTTAGCGATTGCAAGGTTCCATTCTTTGATGTATGGGCCTTGACCATTGCTATCATCCTGAAGCAGAACGTCTGCTGTAAAGTCTACAGAAGCCACACCGTTGTCTGATGCGTATTTCTTGATTTTGCTTGATAGTGATGCCATAGTTTGTCCTCCTTATTCTATTATATATTATTCTGGTGGGTTATCAATAACCGTGTTCCCCTCTTGAATCCACTCTTGTATTGCTTGGTAATCTGAGTTTGCTTCGTCTAGTGGTACAGATTTAACTCTGTTAGAATTTACATAAGTTATTCTGTAATTAGAAAATGTATTTGTTCTTGTATCATATATTTTTTCTATTGTATTAATCATAATTATAACTCCGAATCAAAAGCGATTAATGAATTAGCATTACTTGATGTTACTGTACTTCCTTGACCAGCAGTTCCAGAAACATTAGAAGTTGCATATAAATATACACGATTTTTAGTTATGCCTGTAATTCCAGTAAAATCATTAAAATAATCAAGTGTATTTACATCAGTATAATAATAATTTGTTCCTGTGTTTTGCACTAATGTAGGATTAGCTCTCATTTCAACTTGAAAAAATACATTTACATCAAATCTAGTACTTGATAAATAAGCACCTGACCCAACCATTTGAGCATTACCATTAACATATAAATAATAATATCTTAAACATCTTCTTAAATTCACATCAGTTGGCAAGAACTCAAAGTCAGATGCAGTGGTTCCAGCTTCTAGTTGTACGCCTGTAATAAACCATTCGTTTGATGTGCTGTCTGCAATATTAACTTGTCCTACGGCTCTGTTTGCATTTGTACTAGTGTTCCAAGAAGTATTCAAAGTTCCAGATGTGTAATCTGTTCCAGCAACTAACCAGAAATATATATCTAAACTTCTACCATTATCATTATTAAAAGCACTAGCAACATCTCCAGAAAAAGTTATGGTTTTCTTTTCCCAAGTATCAGCACTATTTACTGTATAAGATTTTGAAATTTGTCTATCTGGGTCACTATCAATATTAAATAATTCACAAATATAAGTTCCTGTTTTATTTGATTTAACCCAAAATGACATTGTTAAAGATTGAGCAGAAGATGTACCAAATTTTAAATATTGTAAATTTTGACCTTCAAATCTTGATGTTATATACATAACACTATTAGCACTTAAACTTGCATTAGCTGTTGTACAGTCCATTTTCATTGAATATCCAAAACCTTGACCAGTTGGAACATCTGTTGATTGAGATTGTGTCCAAGTACCAGCAGTATTATTAATTGTTCTCCATCTATCGCAAGTAAAATAATCAGAACTTGTAATCCCACTGGCTGAAGTTCCTCTTTGAGCAATACTCATATCACCATTGATGATGATGTTTCTGAATTGAGCAGGGAATTGTGATGCACCTGTTCCTCCTAATGTTTCAGGAAGAATGTTTTCAACTTGATTTTCTAAATCTACTTTACTTAATGCCATAATCTATGCTCCTATAATTTTGTATCCTCTAAAACTTGTTCCAGTAGTACCATAAAATACTGATGATGTTCCTGATGAAATTCCTTGAACCTCAAAATAATCAGTTGAACCATTTGCTTGTGAAATTACAGAAACATTTAAACCTTGACCCGCACCAGCATCAAAATAATTTCCAGCGAAATTTCTATCTATATTTGAAATATCACTTCCATTTTTAGTAATTCTTATATTAAAAGATTGAAAATCTGCAGCAGAATTTACTAACATAATTTGTGCTTCTAAATAATAATAACCAGAAACAGTAGGTGTAAATCTATAATTAGTTGCATTATCATAACAGTTATCAGTGTCTAAAATTTCTGTATTATATTGAACTTTAGTGTAAGTACTAGCAGATATAGATTGATTAGAATTAAGATAAACTTCAAAAGCTGGAGTGTTTTTCAACGCAGCATTATTAATGGTAATATTACCACTGCCATCAGACGTCATGATGTCATTGCCGTTGAAGTCCTGGTATTTATCTACTTTTAATATTCCTGCCATCTTATGATCCTATCTTGTATGCACCGAAGTATGTTGATTTATCTGCACTTTTAAATTCTGTACTTCCACCAGATTGAACTACACCAAAACTTTCAATATAATCTGTAGTCCCATTCATATCAATAATAGCTGTATTAATTACATTTGCTTGATTCATAGCTGATGCAGTATTTACAGGGTCAAAAGTAGTACTTCTGTATAAAGAACCATTTTTGTAAATGTAAACCTTACTATCTTCTATATCTCCATTACCGAAAATCATAATATTTGTATAAACCATATACTTACCAGCAACATTTGGAGTAAATCTATAATTAACAGAATTGTCGTAACAACTATCTGTATCAAAAAGTTCTGTGTCAATCTCAACTTTAGTTATAACGGCACTGCTAACAGTTTGGTCTGCTGATAAATACGCTTCAAAAGCTGGGTAGTTTTGACCTGTTAATCCACCATTAGGAACAGTCAATGTAGCACCTGATGGTACACTAATCGTCTCGCCCGATTGACCAATAGTCAGGGTTCCAGAGCCTGTGATTGTTTCTATGTTTGTTGTTTTAATTGTTCCCATTATGCTCCTATCCTGTATGCACCGAAATAAGTTTGGTCATTAAGAAGTTGAACACCTGGATTTAATCCATTCTGTGTAAATATTAATCCATAAAATTCTAGATAGTCTGAAGAACCATTAAATTCTATAACTGCACTAGCTGTTACTGAACCTGCTCTCATTTCATTTGCATCTGTATCGACAGATGCATAATTTCTTATTAAAGAGCCGTTTTTGTAAGGTTGTATATATAAAAATCTTGTGCCATCCGGAGCACTTCCACCAGCCCAACCTCTTAAACCAAAATAACAAAAATATTTTCCAGCTACTTGAGGTGTAAATCTATAATTTATTGAAGCATCATAAGCAGAATCTGTATCAAAAATTTCATCACCACATTGAATTTTTGTTGTTGTATTATGATCTGTAGCTTGACTTGAACTTAATCTTGCTTCAAAAGCTGGATAGTTTTGACCTGATAATCCACCATTAGGAACTGTCATCGTAGCACCTGTTGGGACACTAATAGTTTCACCTGAAGCACCAATAGTAATGGTACCAGAACCTTGTGAACTTTGATGTACTATTTCGTCTACAAATAATTTACTCATTATACTACCGTTAATGTTCCGTTAACAACGACTGTACCTGTAAAGGCCGCTGGCCCACAGACCATCATGTTATCACTAGCGTCAACTGTGATATCAGATGATATTGTTGCTTTGTTTTCATATCCACCATTGATGGATTTAATCATACCAAATTCAATTGAGTTTGCACCTGCTGTAGTTTCACCAACAGACTTACCTTGAAACACTACATAAATATTATTGGTTCCCGATGCAGGGGCAGATGTAAAACTTAAAGTTTGTCCTGCTACTGTGTAAGCTGAAAATGGATCTTGTCTCACGTTTCCGATAAAGACTTCAATCTCTGCAGCTAAAGTTACGGTTTGAGCTAATGTAAAATTAGTAGTTGTACCATCTCCAGAAAACTGTTCAGAATTCATTGTGATTAGATTTGTTTTTGGTGAGTTGCCTAAATATGCCATCTAATCCTCCTATGAACTAATTGTATCTACGGCTCCGACAACGCAATCAATAGATGATGCTGTGTCAGAAACTACATAAAGTTGATCTCCTGATTGAAGCACAATTTTAGATCCGCCATCAATCAATTCTAACGAACCTCCTGAAATAATCGGAACTGATTTGATTAAGTAATAATCTAATGATGTATTTTTAATATAAACATCTACATTAACTGTTGTTGAAACAATATTAGCTAATCGAATTGAAATTAAACAATCGAATGAATCTACTGCACCACCAAGTACATCAACATCAGAGGTTCCTATTTGTTGGTTTAAATATCTTCTAAAGTTTTGTGCCATAATTCTCCTATAACGCTATTGCCATTGCAACTGCAAATCCTTCACTTGCTGCTCCAACAGGGTTTCCATCCGCATCCAAATAAACTGATTTACCTGCAGGTTGAGTACAAAATACATCTTTTAAACCTGCTGTAAAGTTTACCGCGTTATCTGAATTTGAACTCGATAAAATAGTATCTCTAGACAAAGTGTCTGTTGCAGCATCGGTAACTGTTCCAAGTCCTACTTCCCACTCGCCTGTTCCAGAATGAACTATTGCATAGTAAGTAGTATTACCTGTTCCGATACCAGAGACAAACCCTTCGAAATCTTGTACAGCACCACCGAGATCTAGCGTACCAGTCCCTGTAGTGGTGCTTGTCTCTTTAACTCTGTCATTGAGCACAAGCGCCATTTAATCTCCTTAACTAATTCTTAATATTGCAGCAGATGTTGTAAATGCAGGAAACTGAATAGTGAATGTTCCAGCTGTTGCTGTCTTATCTCCACCAAAATCTAATACTGCAACTGCATCAGTAGTACCTGTACCACCATCAGTTGTTGTATTATAAATTAAAGCTCCTCTTGCTGTTAATGTAACACCTGTAAATGATAAATCAGCAAAATCTGTAATTGCAACACCAGATGAAACTTTTACTCCTTGGTTAACGAGTGCTTTACCACCTGCTGTGTAACCAGATGAAGCCACTTCGTTTGAAGTAGTGTAATTTTCAGTTGATGCACCTAAAGTTGCAACTGAAGTGTACATTGCTAGTTTATACGTATCTGATGCAGCATCAAAATCATGTTTTCCTTGTAGTAATTCTTTTTTGAATGAATTACAAATTGCGTTTGTTGTTATAGCCATTTTAATCTCCTTTAACTGTTTGGTGATGGTGACGAAACTTTAATTCTTGGAACGCCATCATCGAATTCTGCTCTTCTTCTTCTACCCATTTGTTGAATAGCAAAAGCTTGTATTTCTTCATTATACTTTGTTTTATACAGGTTGTACATATCTAAGGGTCCTTTTAAATAAGAAAATGCTTCTGTTAAAACTCCGTGCAATAACATAGATTCTTGATATTGTGATAAATAGGTAGCAGTGCTGCTATCAAAATGAGGGGGTGTTACGATATAATTTAATTGTACCCCATATGCAATATTTGGAGTAGGTGCAACAACAATAGTTGCATCATCCCAATTCGCATAATATTTAGGTTTTCCTGTAGCACCTGTACTATTGTACTCTGATATAAAACTTGTGTCTCTTTTTTCCATGAATTCTCTATCACTAGTAATTGTTGCATCAGCAAATACTTGAAGGGATCTAATAATTAAAAAATCTGCAGGAGTTACTAAGTATCTTTTATTAGCAGTGAATGAAGAGGTAGCGTATTTTCTAGTATCATCATAATCAACTTGTCCTGCAATATCTAATTCTGTATTTCTAATAAATTGATCAATTAAGGTATCAGATAATACATTACTATCTACTTCTGTGTAGTTTCTTACCTGGGTTAAAAAATCTGAATGTGATATAGCCATTATGTAATACTCACGGTTACGGATTTAATTTGAATAGATAACTGTCTTCTTCTATTTTGTAAAGAAGGATCCGCAGGTTTCATTGCAGAAGTTCCTTGATTATCAAAAGCAAAATCTCCAGGAAGTGTTAAATTAGCAACACCAACAGATGCTCCACCAGAATCAGCTTGTACACCATCTCTATTTGTCGGTTGTTGAAATCTTTGTGGTCTTGTATTTTGTAATGCAATTGCATCTGCTACAGTTCTTCTACGTCTTATTTGTGGATGTTTAGGTTCAAATTCAGAGTAATGAACTAAAGAGCCATTCCACTCTTTGACCATTTCATTATACGGAAATGCCATACCGGATCTATCAGATATAGCTAATGCACTTTTACCTGTAGCAAATTTTGGCATACTTAAACTCCATTAGGATAAAAAGATTGTGGAGTAATAAATGTCGATGCTCTTTGACCATCTTCATCTAACGCTCTTTTCAATTCATCCTCATAAATTAATTTATTTTGTTGTACTAATTGAGGTGCTTTTTTCATAGCTATGTAATAAGCTAATCCCGCACACATGCATGGTAAAAATCTATATGCAACATCTGCATCATTGGTGTAAGAACCTGCATCTTCAATTCTTTTAATTACATAAAATTTAAGTGTATTATAAGTATTTAAATCTGGTGCTTGGTATAAATAAATCTTTGGTGTTGTTTGT
>JGI10211J34971_10002109_pt1 | contig 16314 bp, 15 predicted proteins | sample Etolagsediment_FD_34971 | JGI IMG/M metagenome (IMG submission 34971) | reverse complement strand
GTAAGCGTGTAAGTAAATTCACTCCTACAAATATAACGTTCTCGACTTTTTTCTCCCATAGGGAGGAAAACTGCCCAGTTTATAATAAAATTTTTACTCGTCTTTTCAGTGGATCGAGAAAAAGTAACCGCACAGTGTCCTTTAGCTTTATCTGGCTGCTGGTCAACTATTCCATTCTCATCTCGGACATAACTGGTGGGCCAATGATCAGAATCACGAAGGGTTTTTAATTTTAACTCTTTGGCTCGCCCCTCGTAACCTGCAAAGCTCAAGGTGTTTGCTTGTTGGTCAGTATTTGGTGACGAATATGTTACGACTCCTGACATGGGCAGCAATCCTTTCGTTTTCGGGAAAGTATTGCGTTTCGCACCTTTTTGCAGCAAAACTGTATATTTCGGTATTAAGGTATTTTTTTTGTCAGGTTCCCAATACTGAATTTGTGTCAAATGACGTAATAAGGCTAATAACTGAGCAAATTTTCTCGCCAATCCTTCTTCAAAAAGGAAATCAAGCTTCCCTATATCGTCTCCTGGAAATTCTGTATTAATACTGCCAACAGCTTGATCGTTTACAAAAAGTTGTTTTTTTTGCCTTAAAGGCAACCATAATAAAAAATATGACGGATATGTTTTTGCAATATCATCAAGAACATCTTTTAAATGCTCTCTAATTTTATTTGCATCTTCAGCAGAGAACTCGTCCCATACAGTTTGCGGTGATGGGTAATCTTGATTTCCTGACCATGGGTTAAGCACTTCCTCTTTGTGTAACTCACCATCTTCAGCAAGCCAAAAAAAGGCCTCACAAAAGTGAAAAACGGATTTCATTCCAAGGCCAAATTTACCAATGGATCCACTATCCGAGGCCTTACTATTTAAACCAAATGATTTAACCGCTCGAGCGTCCTGCTCACTGAAAGAACCATTATTAAGAAAAAATAAGGCAGGCGCTTTAAGTAATGGATGTTCTGCATCGGGTAGACCTTTGGTAAAGCCAAAACCAAGCTGAACATCTCTTCCTACTTTAGACGCCGCATCGTCTACATTTTGAATAATTTCCTTTAATACCGGGAAACCACTTGTGTAACGATCTCTTAAATTATCAGCAATAATATTTATTATTCCAACTTCAAAACCTGCCATTTTCTTACCTATTTACCTCTAACTTGAAGAAATAATTAATTTCCATCACTAACTCCCCACTGAAACTCCATATTAAAAATCTCACATAGGACAGTTTGTATTGCCATTGTCGGGTTAACCAAAAGCATATCGGCGATAAGGCTTTGAGCCTGTTTGGCTAACTTTGAGTCAGTTGTGTAGAAATTAACTTGCTCAATTTGCGAAACGATGGCTGCTAAGATTTGAATAGAAGTCATCAATACTTTATTTCCACCATATGCCCCAGTCCCCCAGCTTCCCGTATTGATGATGGTTTTCACATTTTTCCCACCTCGCCTAAACCCTTCTTCTTTCGCAGCTGAAAACGCAGTATAGGCGGTTTGAAAAGAATCTTTAATCTGTTCTAAAGTATATATTCCTTTTCCACCTGATGGTGCTTCCATGGCAATAATATTACTAATTGTAGGTGGTGACAATACAGATACTGCAGTTTTCACAATATCCCATGGAGCTTCCCGAAAACGATTTCCATAGAGTCCATTCAGACGCCCCTGATCTGTATTACTTGTCAAATCGATATTCAATCGTCGTTCCGCTCCCATTACCAGAATCGGAGTAGGAGGGTTGGGGGATAAATTTGTATAGTCTCTGGTACAGGGGTCATAATCTGAATTTTCTGTAGCCAGTTCTTCCAGCATTTCTTTGACTGATGCTAGAATTGGATGCTCTGCAACTTGGTGCTCATCCTGTGCCATTAATTTGCTTCCATAGTGGAAGAACAAATCACCATCAGCAAAATTCAAATACCATTCCACAGTATTATTGCCATCTGTCGGTTGGTACTGAAATGGTCCGCGATGCACAACGACCTCTATATTGTGCGGTTCAAGACTAAGATGATCGGGTATCTCCAGTGCTCTCCATCGTGTAATATCAAGCTCTCCACTGTGGACGCTACCTTTTGGACAGGAAATTTCGAACATTTCCCTTTTATATTCATCCGACCAAATGGAAGGGTATTTTTCGAAAAGTTTCTGCGATGTGATGTTAATTGTAGAGATTTGTTCCAAAATTCTTCCTTGAAATGAGGGTGCATTCATTCACCTGTACTACGGAAATGAACAAACACAAGTGAAAACGCTTACCGGTTATCAGGGACATGAGATACCTGATTACTCTTTATGGAGCACATTGTCGATCACGCCACTAGGATCATCACCAGCACTAACCATTCTCCCCAGGAGGCTTATTATCGTTTTGTTATCACGAGCGTGTTTAACAATATAAAACCTGCTGAGTTTCCCCTTTACGCAATACTTGAAAGCCAGGACTACTTCATCCACTGGAAGATCAAGCTCTTCTGCTTCTTTTTCATAGCGTTTTTTATAGCCTGGTGTGATGCCGGATCCGATCATTTCATTCAATTTTTTATGCAATTCTTTGTAGGTAAGTTCGGATACTGTCCAGCAGGAACATTCATCACACTGCATAGGCACCTCATTTGGATGATTGATTGCACAGATCGTGCGGGGTGCTGGAAAATCATGAGATGATATACATATTATTCTAAATAACGAAAGTCAATGTGCCCACAAATCCAGCTGATATCACAACATATTTACACCACCTAAATCGCCCCACCTAGACAAATAACAACCGCAGCAAGGGGAAGTATCAATAATACAATAACCCCGAGACAACCGTTACCACCTTTCCCGCCTCTGTTTTCACGCTCTATATCTTCATACAGGATGTAATAAAGAGCCGGGTCATCATCCAGCAGATTCTCCATCTCTTCGAAATCGTCTTCCATAGTTTAACTCCTCAATGGTAAATGGTTTCCTCGGCACCTTCTTTTACGACAGAAAGGCTGCAGCACTTGCAGGACGCCAGACATTTGACAAAGAATATGTGCTGATGTTATTGACCTATAGTACAACAAGTGGTAGGACAAATAGAGACCCATCAAAATTATACGGATTTTCATGGCCAAATACAAACCGCAACATTCACGACTACTCTTTATCGATGGTAAAGTAAAAGAAGGCAAATATCCAAACTGCTCCTCTCTGGCAGAAGAATATGAAGTGAGCAGAAAAACCATCCAGCGCGATATCGAGTATATGCGCTATCAACTGGATGCGCCCATTGAATACGTCGCCAAATACCGGGGCTATGTGTACACCGAAGAAAAGTATCAGCTGCCGGCCATAGCCATCAAAGAGAGTGATCTTTTTGGTGTATACCTTGCTGAAAAGTTGCTTGTGCAATACGAGGGAACTCCGATTTACGACAGTCTTTGTTCTGTTTTTAAGAAAATTGAAGACTCGCTTCCCGGTAAAACGACCACAGATCCGGTGGCCGACCAGACAAAGTTTACCGTGTTTCCGCCCTATAGTACGAGCATCGCACCTGAAATATGGGATACGATAACGAGCTGTTTGCGTTCTTCGGCGCAGGTTGAGATCAAATACAAAACTCCCGAGAAAGATGCTGTCTCAAGGATTCTTGATCCGTATCACGGAGTTCGATTTGAAGGAGACTGGTATGTGGTGGGCTACTGCCACCTGCGTGATGATGTGCGTACTTTTAGTTTATCTCGAATCATGGAAGCAAAAACAACTGGAAAAGAATTTGTGGTTCCCGGTGATTTTGATTTTCAACAACTTTCCGGCAGTCACTTTGGGGTACACTGGAGTGATGGTGAGATTGATGTAGAGTTAAGATTCTCAAAAAGGGTGGCTGATTATGTGACAGAGAGGATGTGGCATCCCAGCCAGAAGATTAGCGAGTGCCCCAATGGTGATATTCTGATGTCCCTTACAGTCAACCATTTACTGGAATTGAAACGATGGTTATTGTCTTGGGGCTCTGATGTTACAGTTGTTGAGCCAAATTACTTTTCCAATGAGATAAAAGCCACACTTCAGCAAGCAGTAGAGAATTATCAATAATTATGTTTATGGAAATGCGTCCATGCTGCCGAAAAAAGGAGTATAGGACGGCAGGTTTGCAAACTGAGAAAAACGGAGGATTTTATGACTCTTGGAACCATCAGTATTCTTGTGGGTGTTGTTCTTTTGATTCTTCTTGAAGTCTGTTTCAAGAAAGACTTGGATAAAGACGATAAAAATTATTCTGCCTCTGATGACAATGTGTTCAAGGGAGCTGATGGTGTAAGTGGAGTACTGGGGCTTAATTCAGAAGATATTGGGCCATTCCGCCGGAATAAAAATAATAAATAATCAATCATTTCGAAAAGGTACCGGTCATTTTTTTTCAAAAACACTTCCTTTAAAGAAATCATCCTCGTCCCCGCTTGTTCCAGAAACATTGGAGTCTCCATAAATTATTCTACCCGAGGGCATTGTTATTCCTCCGTTCTGTTTTTGTGGCTCTGTTAGATTCCCTTGATGATAGAACGATTGATTGCGATAAAGATCATTGGTAGGGCTTGGAGGGTCAAATTTGTTTAATCCTGCCATGTCTTTCGCAATCCCCCCGGCAGTCGTCCGAATACCACCACTCCCTGTCTCCTCTACACGATTTCGACTACGGATATTATCCGCAGGATCTGTGACAGTTTTGGTATTGGGATTATTCAAGGGAATGTCTGAGGTTGGTGCATCAAAATTTGCTTCACGGATATTAAATGTTTTAGAACCTGCCACACTTGATGACATCCCTACACTGTGTTTAAAACCAGACGCCTGAACATGATCATGAGTTGCAGCAATGGTATTATTCACCTCACCATTAGTACTCCCCCATCCATAACCATGGCCACTGACGAATCCTTCAACAATACTCTGCATATTATCTACGCCTTGGCTACCTTGTTGGGTAAGAAAATGATTAAAATCGCTGATTGCCTGACGAATATTCTCGGGGGATTCACCTCCGTATCGCTCATTTGCGTAGTTTCTAATAAGTGCAGTGGTAAGATCTGCGCCATAGGACTCATTGGAACTGCTCATATTTCGTGCGTCGTTTAAGTATGAGTAGGCTTCAGAAGCGCCAGCCTGTTTTGCAAGTCGCGTCATATAGTCAAGACTTTGAGAATCTTGTAAAGTTTGTTGGAGAGATTCTGATCTTACATTTGATGCTGTATTTTCAAAACTCCTCGCAACATCCTCAGAAACATTGAAATTAACCTGTTCTCCATTTGTACCTATGACGCTGAGCTGTGCGGCTCCTCCTACTTTTCTAAGTAAAGGAACATTTCCAGCACCTATAGACGTAGACAGTTGGGTCCTGGTCTCCTCACTCATTGAGTGTACAAAACTGGATTTATCACTAAGCGACCGTTTCCAATTCTCACGCATGGAATTGTCAAGTCGGGTGGTAAATCCTTGGGCTTCGCTACTCGTCAAGCTTGCTCGTTTTGCAGTATCCATGACCTGTTGCCAGTTGTCACTGCTTCCCATACTGTTTGAGGCCGCAACAATTCTCTGATGTTGCGCCATTGCACCAACCTTGACGGGATCAAGGCCATTCACTGAAGCACTATTTGTTGTGTAAGAACCAGTTTCGCCCACAGAATAACTTGCCTTTCCTGCAGCACTGGTATCAACCATCATTCCGGTGCCGTCAGCCCCCATAGTGCTGATACTGGTAGAACCGTCAGCGTTGACTGTTTCAGATTTTGTTCTGGTACTGTGTCCATCTGGAGCAGTGGATATTTCAACCGGACCTGATTTTGTGCCTACACTCATTCTGGAAGATGCCATCATGGTGGCCATATCTTTGTCTGATGTACCATTGCCAATCTGACCGGATTTTTGCAAAGAATCTTTGGCATTCATGGCTGCATTGTATCCACCGACTGAGCGATGGGTGCTGAAGGCTTGTGCTGCTGCCATATTGGTAAATCTGTGAGCAGGCATTCCTGCCAGAAGTCCTGCCGCTTGAACCTGTTGATTCATGGCGGACGATGTTCCTTCCGGTGTGAGCAATCTTCCTGCTTGGGCTCCTGAGGATTGAACGATACGGCTCAAATTCCCTGCAAGCATTGCCAGAGCATGGCCACCAAAACGGATCAACATCATGGAGAAGAAACTTGCCAGCATAATGCCTGCTGATCTGATAACTCCAAACATTGCCAAGAGTTTGATAGAAATGGTGGGAAATGCAGCCATGGCATACACTCCCAAATTTGACTGACGCATATCCTCAAAGGCATAGGTGGCGTAATCCATTGCTGCCCCGTGAATTACAGCATCTGTGATTCCCCAGGTGGTGAGAAAAACAAAAAAGCCAAACATGACGGAAAGAGCTTTTCCTACAATTGGAGTGGGGAGAAATAGAACCAAAAATGGAATAACACCGATGGCAATTGCGGTCATAATTGCCCGGATAATCGGTATCCACTCATTCATGGTGATTCCGATACCAAGACCTGTGGAGGTGATTTTCCGGTTACTTTCCATTAACACCGATGTTTCGTAATCATCCTGATAGTAAAAGTTGTAGAGGATTTCTGCGATTTGTCGTTGTTGAATGAGCTTTTCGGGAGTAACAGCGGATCCGGTGGTGAAATTCAGGGTGCTGGAAAGTAACGTCTTACAGGTATTCATCTCCACTGCACTTGATGGATCAAAGAATGCTTTGCTGCAGACTTTTTTCAGGGCTTCATTGTAGTTGGCGGGATTGGCGTAAATCGGACGGAGGCTTGCCCATGCGTTTGTGCACGTGACGGTGGATCCCTCAGGATTGGTAGCATCGTAATAGACGGTATAGACAGATGGGTTTACAGCTTGAGCCAGTTCGTTCAGAAAATCGGTGCTGCTGTTGCGTAGATCATCTAAGGAGAGACTGGTGCCAGGGCGGAGTAATTCAAAGGTCACACAATCCTTCACGTAACGAATCATGCTTGTGCGCACATAATTATCTTTTGGGGATGATCCTTTGACTGATTCCAAGGCCTTGAATCCCACTCCTCCTGCCGTTGTCTGGTAAGATGTTCCAGGAGCTGCAGCGGTATCGATGATATCCACCATGCCTTTTTCAATCTTATTGAGAAAACCAGCGGTAAAAACAATGGCATCAGGAACATTACCAACGGTCTGGAATCTGTTTAAGACCGGATCATATACGGTGATATTTCCCTTGGGAACAAACAGTGCAAGATAAATGATGGCTCCAAGAAATACTGGTATTGCCCATGTCAAAGGAACGATCCTGGCACCGGTTGCCGCTCGTGCCATCCAGGCCACCACTCCTGCCAGGATCCCCAGCACCATAACAACATATAACAGGCCCTGATATTCTGAGTCGCTAAAGATTAAGGCGATCTTCTGAAAAGCCTGGACGATGGGGTTAAAACCGCCATAGGTATAATACTCCATATCCAGTGCCCAGGCAGGTAGGGCTATGCACAGAAACACAAAAATTGCAAAAAAGATTATTGTAAATCGCTTCATTTATAGATAGTTAGCTATGTATGATATCATATCATATAATACTATATGCCATCGTTATATCTGCAAACGTGCAACAACATCTTTTCCATAACGACGGGTGAGTTCTGCAGTCATCTGTGCCTCAACTTTTTGCATATGTTCCAGATAATTCATAATGGTGGACATTTCATCTGCTGCTGCAACGTAACTGGCTCGGGCAGCATCTTGTAGTTCTCTGATTCTTGTAATCATAAGGGAGATATTCAGATCCGCTTTCTGGGCAAAAACAACAGCCGCACAACGTTCTGTGGGTTGTCCGAGAGCTGGGCCGGATTGTTTTTCAAGCATCTCCTTGGCTTTTCTGGCAACAACCTCTGCACGAACATAGAGATCTGATAGCATTTGCAATGCATATGCTTTGGCTGTGATGTCAGCCAGGCTGCCAATAACTGCTGCCTTCATATCTGTTGTCACTGCTGTTTTTATAATTGGCAGAGCTGCCAGTGGACTGGTGGCTAGAAATGTCTGTTCGGTGGTTGTAAGCGTTCCCTTGTTCTCTATTTTATTCGCAATAGTCAGCAATATGGTTGCTACATATTGGTTAAGGTCTCGATTGGTGTCTGTAATCTGACTACAGTTACCACCGGAATTCTTCGCATACACATCGCCGTTTGCAAATGATTTGATATCGTCCGGGTTGTTTTCAGAACAAGGGGATTCGTATGTTACTTTATAGGCGTTGGTTGGACCTTCGAGTTTCACATCTCCAATCAAACCACGGATAAGATCGATATGATTAGCCGGTATTCCCATCTTGGAGCCGACATTATCAAGCAAGGATCCGGACGAGAGAAAAGTGGTGGTAATTTCAGAGTTACATCCATTCATGGTGTTGGAGATATCTCCAGCCTGGGGCACATTATTATTGGCTTTATCCTGTTCAGAAGCCTGATGCCACATATCTGCAATTCCCTGGCTTAACTTGTTCTCTTTTATGGCAGTGCCGAGCCGTTCCTTCATCACTTCGGTGGAGTGAAATCCATTTTCATCCATCACCATTCCAACGAGTTCTTTGGAGGCAGCACAATCATCTATTTGCATACTGTTTAATTGATCGGATATTGCTTCGAAGTTTTTTATGGTGTTTGCGCACTGTTCACATAGAGTCTTTAAAGCCATGTCAAAGGCAACGGAGGCTGCACCGGATAAAATCCCCTGTAGCTTGTTCACCAAATATGAAGAATCCATAAAGGAAAATCCGCCCATGAAGAGATCGATTCCTCCGCATCCACCTTTTACTCGGGGAGGTTCTACTGTGATCGGATACGTTGCAGTATTCGGCCACCTGGCATTGAATGATCCGGCAGAATAATAACCTCGCTGTTGTCCCTGGAGATAGTTGGGAGCCGTTGTGGTTTTCTGCTGCAACCAGTCATCCACCCAAGCAGCATTGAGCTGGAGTGGTAGCAGTAATAGAACTGTACTTGCCACAACGATCAGTCTGTTTTTATCCATGGCTGTCTTCCTTTTTTGAGGATGGATGTTGGGTCAAGAGGAGTGTCTCTTTCAAAATCGTACATCAGAAAATGATCACCCTGGGTGTTGCCCTGCAGGTAGCGAATGGAGCGATATAGCTTTCTTTCAAGTTCAGATAAGGTGATAACACCGGTGGATACAGTAAGCGATTTATCTTCACCTTTTTTCACCAGTAGCAATGTCGGAGTAGTGGTGATATTGAACCTGCTTGCCGCCTGTATCTGTCTGCTGATATCAACTATCTTGATTGACCACTTATATTTGTCCGTGAAATAAGCGAGGATCTGTGCCTGCTGTTCACAGAAGCCACAACTGGGACTGACGAAAAAGATCAGGGCATGGTTATTTCCTGCTGTAGCAATGGTTTGGGTTATTTCGTTTTGCTGCATACGTACCCTTGCTGTAATACCAGGTCTTGCAGATGGATAAACCTGAGCTACATTGAAAAGGTCGCTGTGTTTTTGGGTGACGTACATGGCAACATTTGTATAGGCAAGAGCTTTACGTCTGGCTACATCCTGCATGCTCAGATATTCCAGAATGTTTTGTTCGTTTGGATACTGGACGGCTTTTTTTTGCAGGTCATTGAGCAAGTTTTGAAAATCATCAGGATGCATATTCCAAATATCATCTATCGAATATGGGTTCAGTGACACTGCTTTTCTTTGGATGATTTCTTCTTGCAACTCTTCTTCAGGAAGCGGATCTTCATACCAGAACCAGCCATGTTTTGTGTCTCCGTAAAATCTGTTACCGGTTTCTTCAGCCAACACAGTAATAACTGGTAGAAGCAGGCAAAAAAGCAGGAGAAATCCGGCGAGTTTTTTCGAGTTACCAGAGTGGTACAGCTTTATGGAGAATGTCATCTGAATGAATAAAGCCAAAGTATTTACTGTCAAAGCTACGAGGATGAGATCCAATGAGAAAATAGCTATCATCTGGTACCGTGCCGCTATAGTTGAATTGTGGCAACGGATTGCCATGGCTGTCTGTTATCAACGATCTTCCCAGGAATTCATCATTGCAGAAGAATTGTCCCTCCACATCTCTTTTTAAGGATTGGCTGGGACTGCAGCCCACTTGTTTCATCAGGTTGTTGGTTTCTTTGTTTAGTCCTTGTTTGATAAAGGATGTTGTGTCATGCTGTTTGACCACCAGATAATCACCTGTTTTGATTGCTCCTGCTTTTGAGTGAACAAGAAAAAATACTCTATGATTAAGGGATGGACTGGTGGCAACGGCAATGTATTGCGGGAGCCATAATCCGAGTAATAGCGCTGCCAGAAATGCCAAGGCCAGGCTCTTTTCATAAGGGCTCAGACTGATATCGGATAGTCTCTTTTTGACTCTACTGAACATTGATTTCCCGTCCATTTTTCAGAACCACCTCTTTCAGGATAACAACATGGTTTGGATTATTCCTTGCATGGTCAGTTAGCATCTGCTCAACACGATCCAGACTGTCTTTCCATTGTTGCTCACTGATTTCTTGGGCAGCAAGCAAGGCTTTCTGGGTTCTCAGATATCCAGCGAGATCCACAACAACAATCTTTTGAGCAAACATTCTGTCATAGCCAAAGAGTGCAAGCAGAAGCAGCAACAAAACAATGGCGATTGTTTCGATATATCCAGGACAGTTTGTTCTTTCAGGTGAATCCATCTTCTCACTACTCATCGTCTTTCCCGAAAGTTTGCAATCAGCTTTTTAAGACCTGTGCTGTTAACTTCGCTGTTAACCTTTTCCAAAAGATATACAAGGCTTGCATCGCCTCGGATAACGAGCGTTTCATCCGTTGTGCTATAAACAAGTGCTGGCACCTGGTCTATTTCGAATCGTTTAAACAGCATGGGATTCATCTTGATAGAAATCTTGAACCGTGAACAAACACCTTGTGGCTCTCTTTGGTCGTTGCAATCAAGGTCGTTCTTTAAAATTCTGCTAAAATATCTTAGGTTGGCTTTTTTATCCGCCATACCCGCAACCATTCCTTTCATTACTGGAGATATCTCCGAGGACTTTATTTGTGCTATGGAATGAAGATAATTGTGAACTATTTCGTCTGGCATGGAACTGGACAAAAAAAGATACAGTTTCTCATCGGTAGCAAGGATCTTTGAAGCATTTTGCTCCCTGGGGCCCTTCCTGACTGGATTGATAAATTCACTGAATACTTCTTTCTCAAGGCGGTGCTTTTCACAACTCAGTTTCTCCTGCAATTCCTGTGATTGAAAAAGTTTTGTGCTCTGTTCGGCTGCTAGTTGCCCTTCCTTTGAGTACTTGTTTCCGGGGATGCCTCCTATGTCTGGAAAATCAGTGCTATCTGCCAGGACAGCGCTTGAGGGCAATAGACAAAGCAATAAGAAGAATAGTGAGAAATTTTTCATTGGCAGCAGGTACAGCATCTCTGTTTTCTATAAACCATCCACAGGAATTCATCGTTTGAACCCTTGGCTCCGTTGTAAGGAGGATTGAGTCCGGAATCGTAAAACTTTGCAGCTTTTCCCACGGGATACGCAGGTCTTCGGTCATCTGGCCGTACCACATGCATCTTGTAATGGTGTTTGATCCAGATAGGTGTGTAATCGCATCCGCAGAGATTGTCTGCCGGATCACAGATCATCATCAGTCTACAGAGTTTGTAAATAAGCCTTGAGGCAACCGTATTGTTGGCCTGTACAATATTGTCGTTATCCACATGGCCCGTCATAGGATAGACGGATCCACTGCTGCCGATGCACCAGGGCATTAAACTGATTGGATAATTGAATGTATTTACGGAAAGTGCGTCTGTCATACAAGCCATCTGAGCAGCCTTATTGGCGAACAGTGTCGCCTCTGGATGAATTACGGCGGAGAGCTCATCGTCCTGCCACATGGAATCGTACTCACTCCACCACATACCTGTATCTTCATGCTCACATTCAAAGGAAAAGAGAGACATCAAATAGGCATGAGCCTGAGCAAAGGTAGATTCGTTGGCGATATTTACGCTGTCGGAACTTGTGTTTTTACCACCCAGCTCATCGGTCGCTGATGTACCCATTTCCTTTCCCTGAAAGGTTGAGTAATTTGCCATGGAGACAGTATCCTCCAACAGAAAAGGCTCCCAATAACTCCAGATTTCACCCTCCTCATAAAATATTGGTGGTGGTCTTGGACAGATGCAGATTCCTTCAAATTGCAGTTCGATTTCCTCCCAATGAACATCGGATCCATAGTTAAATGATTGGCCAGACTTTGCTGTGGCTGTTTCCTGGATTAACAGGAGAAACAATCCGCTGAAAACAATAATGGTAGAGACAGCTTTATTCCGGCACATTTCTATTCTCGCTGTCTGTTTCCGTGGGCTTTACCTCAAACTCAAAAATCCTCATTTTATCTTGTTCCTGAACCACAACAGATGGAACCGTTGCAAGTTGTAGACGGATAGCAATATCCTTAGTCAGGTAAAATACTGGCCGTTGTAGTTGTGAAATCAGATCGTAAGCGGAGCCATCAGTAATCAGCAGCATGGCCTGGTGGTTTTCGTAGTAGGGCGATTCCTCAAACCAGCGTAACTGTTCACGGTCATTGCCATTAAGAATCACCAAGCCACGTCGAAATGTCACATAATCCAAAGGATTGAATGTAAAGCCTTTTGGGTATATGACTTTCCCATCAGCATCGAGGAGATCAGCAGGCAAGATGTAGGTCATATCTACAATTTTTTGATTGTCTTTCGGTGCTTTAGGTAATTCATGCAAATCAGCTGGTTTGTAATCCCGGAGTTTGTTACGCAACATTGCAGAATTCAACAGTTCTTGATTTGCCATTTTTTGTTTCATTTCAAGGATGATATCAGGTTCTACAATGGGATACGTTTTTCCAACCACACCAAGATCCTTAGTAATTGTTGCCTGGGCAGAAGAAGCCACAAGACAGACAAACAGGAATGTGCAAAGTTTACAGTTCACCCTGTTCCCTCAAGATGACCATTTCCTGTATGGCTTCATGGTAGGTTTTTCCCTGATTCACCATCCCCTCAATCCTGGCAATCTCACCGGCTTTGGAGGTGTAGATAAAATAGGCGTAGTCGTTCACTACCAGCCGTGCCACACCCACTCCAAATGGTGTGTCGAAGAATATTTCTGAATATTGAGGAGGGTTTGATTTGACGGATTTAAGCAATTTCATGGTGAATTCGTCATAATCAATCAGCCCTTTTTTGTTTGCCTGGTCAAAGTCTGATGATTCCAGAAGTATTTTAAATGCGGAGTTACTGTTGATGACATTGCCAACTTCACCAAAGTTTTCCAGATCAATCAGCGATTGGGTAATTACCATAAAACTGCCGTTATACTTTCTGGCTCTGCGGTAGCCTTCGTTTACAACCGGTGCCAGCATGGCTGCTTTATCTAAGAATTGCCAGGCCTCGTCAAAGATGATTAAACGGGGACGTGAACGATCTGAAAGGTAAAGATCCTGNGTGACGGCGTTGATTNTCAGNANAGTAACCACCCGGTAAAGATCAGGCTGGANTTTCAGNTTCTCCANCTCCAATACNACAAACTCGTCGTTGCGAATATCNAAGCTACTGGGGCCGACAAAGAATTTNCCNTAAAATCCATGACTGGTAAANTCCCNAATNTTGAATGCCANNTTNCTGGCNGTTTCGATGAGNTTTTTNTTGTCCGCCATCTCTGTCAAATTGGCATCCGGGACATTTGGAAAGAGCATNAGGAAATCATAAACAGAATCAGAGTCTGCNTGTTGTCCNTTTTGCTGCCATGCCCAGCGNACNGCATTNCGAACAAGNTTCATCTCTGTNTCGTNACANTTGTCNTTATCAGAATTGGCGTAAGCCATCTGGGCAAATACGGCGGCCACACTCTTCAGTTCTTCTTCCGGCTCTAAAATGTTTGAGAACGGATTAAGACAGATATCAGTGCCGGGAGCGAAATCCAGGTATTTGGCACCAAGCATATTGGCTATTTTTTTGTATGATCCACCAATATCAATAATCCGCACAATGGATTTGCAGGAGTAGTAGTTAAAGGTGATAAAATTGACTAAAAAGGATTTACCGGATCCTGAGGTTGCACAGCAAAAAACATTTTGATTAGCAGCTCCTGAATCAAAAAAATCCAAGGAAACCAGCTGTCCTTTTCTTCCGGTGAATATCAGCTTGGGATCAGTTCCAGATCCTGCAAAATCAGCCTGTACCGGGAGGAGTGGTGTAATTGATGGAACAGGTGCTGTGAAATCACGCTCCAAATTTTCAATGTTCTTTCCTGCTGTGTATAGGCAGAAAGGGAGGGATGACAAAAAGAGGATCTTTTGTATCATATGATCCTGCTGCATAACATAGCCCTGATTCTCCCATAATCTTCTGACTCTGGTGCAGGAATCTTTGGCTTTCTCCAGATCCTTGTGCCAAACCCAGAAAACTGGAATAATTTTGACGAACTTTATCCCACGCTCAAGATCATCCGTGGCTTGCAAATATTCCCCTTGTTTACGTCTGAGCAGTGGAGATAATGAGCCCACCGCATGCTGATTTAAGGTCAGATTGCATTTGGAATGGATCTTCATTTCCANCCCTGACTCAAAAATGATATTAAAAGTGTACAAAAAGTCCGTCTTGATCTGTTCAGCATCGGAGACTACGCCCCATATACCGCCAAACAGGGAATTAGTTTGTAGAGAATCAATCTCACGTGGAATATTTTTGGGTGTTGTGCAACAGAAGTAATTATCACCAATATGCATGTGATCTTTTTCTTCCTTGATGACGGTATCACTGTTTATGATCTGCTTGCGGATTGGGATTTCAGGGCTGTAAGCATTGAAATTCTGCTCAGGGTATTCATCTGGATAATGATTGAACAGACGGCGAGTCCATTCCAGTAAATCCTGCGGTTGTAAATGCCTTGGGTAAAGCAATGCAGCCTTCAATGTTTCCGTCATTTGCCGCTTGATGTCCATCAAAGTAGCTGTCTTTCCAGTATCTGTGAATTCTTCTACCGTTGGCAAATCAGGGCTGCCACCTGGCATAGTTACAACAACAAAAAGTCGAAAATTACGAACGGGAATATTGCTGCAGGCTTTCAGGCCATTCTTTCCCTTACTCAAGAATTCGATGACTTCATCGGTATTTGAAAGAACAATTGGATCTTTTCTGGTTCTACTTGCGCGATACCGCTCAAGGGTCGGCTCGATATGAGAATCCGCATGAAAAATAACCTGAACGACGCTATCTTTTGGTAAGCCTGCCCTAAATAATCCTTCCAAGGCAGTGATTGTTTTAGGGCCGGCATAAATAACAGGTACACACTCCCACAGCATGCCTAAGCTGTCATCCTGATTTAGATAGATTTCCAGATTCGGATCGTAGGCCAGATAATTGAGAAATGAAGAAAATGGATCTCGCCTGGTCATTTTCTCAAGGTCTGAATATTTTAGATATTCTCCAGATCCAAACATGTTATGCAAACATTGACTGAACATGTGCTATTTCTCGTTTAGATCTGTGAGGATCCACTTCGAATCTTCTATTTTTAGATAGACATAACGGGTCATGAACAGCTCGTCGTCTTCGCCTTTATATGGAAGGAGAAGAACTCGGAGAATCTTTGGCGGTTGCAGCATAGGTTTTTCAGGTTCTTCCAAAAGATCCGTCAGGATTTTGTAGCGGTTGTCCTGGATGACCTGTCTGCTTTCGTCAATTACACCCTGCTCAGTACTTGATTCTGGCTCTGGGTACCTGGCTTTTTTATATGCCGTTGGAGTATCAATGCATTCGCCAGTATCATCTTTTGCTTTGCATTTGAAATTCTCTTCGTATGGATTGATTGCATCCTGCAAGGGAGCACAGGCCTGAAACAGCAAAAGAAAAACAATACAGCTATGTTGCAAGATTTTGGTATGTGTTTGCACTGACCACTTCCCGAAAGGTAAAAGTTCATCTTGATGATTGTTCTACTTTCTTTTTTCGGAGGGGATGACCTGAGATTATTAATGAGGGGCAGGGAGACACACATTGACCATCCATGCCCTACGTCAGGGATAGGCGGTTAATCTTGTTATTCTGAAGGAAAAAATAGGAAATCAATTGGCAACAATTACATATAGTTATGTTCTTATTGATGTGACATAGGTTGTCTGGGTAGTTAGTTTACTCGCTGTGAAAGCGATTAATATTTTATTACGTATATTCTCTGACATGTTTCTTTACCATCAAAATCAATTCCCTCCCAGTAGCCCTGTTATTATTCGT
>JGI10211J34971_10002108_pt1 | contig 16316 bp, 19 predicted proteins | sample Etolagsediment_FD_34971 | JGI IMG/M metagenome (IMG submission 34971) | reverse complement strand
ATTGACTATAATAGAGGTATGACCATTAATGGCATGTCCATGATAGGAACTTTTCATTGCCATGCTTCTATGTCTGCTTTTCATTCTGGAACAGATGATGCTGACGAAGAGCATTTTGATGGACTTCATATTACAATTGGTGATGCTGATGAAGAATTTGTAAGTATATCAGCATCAATTGTCGCAAATGGTTATCGTGTTATGGTGGATCCAACGGACTATCTAGATAACCTCATTCTAATGTCTGAAATTGATCAAGTAGAGAATAAACCAGTCAGAAAAGTTTGGAAAGTAGTAAATGGAAAGTTAGTAGAAGATAAAGTAGAGTCAGCAAAATATACATATTCTTATAGAAAATACGATAAACGATATGATGTTAATGTAACAGACCATCAAAGAATTTTTAATAAAAAATGGTTGCTGATGGTAGAGAAAGGAACTTATACATATGCAGGATATCCTGGTGGTTATGGAATGTATGGAGCTTCTGGTTGGGGAGAGCATTTTGATGCTCGTGCTTGGGCTTCTGCTAGAGGGTGGAAGACTAAACAAACTCCAGGCGTTCACCATATAGGAAAAACAAATAAACATTCTACAGTTAAAGTTATTGATAGTCATAAAAAACCTAATGTTATATTCCCAAAAACTGAAGAAATAGATGATGACTTTAACCCATGTGAGCACTGCTTTTTCAGAGATTCTAAAATAGATTGGGTTATTGAGCAAATTACAGATGAAATAGAAGATGAATTTGATGAAGATATGATGGTTGATAACTTCACACCAGCTTCTGAAATTGAACATATGCTTGACAGAAACGAAGATGGATCAGTTACACATTCCAGTTTTCGCAGATGTTCTGTTTGCACAAATACATTTATGGTTTCAGAGGGTGATGAAGTTTGCCCATTTTGCTATGAGTTATTAGAGAAATCTGTAGAAATTCCCTATGAAGAATATAAGAAAAATTATAAAGGAATAATAGATAAGGAAACTGAGCACTTACTACAGGAATCTAACACTATAGTGGAAAAAATTCCAGAGCCTAATTCTTCTTCTGTTCCTATTCCAGAAAAAGATAAAACGCTAATGGGTATGTTTAAAAAGGTTTTTGGAAAAGGAGTCTAATGTAATGGATTTAAATATAACTATCATTGGACTTGGTGGTGTAGGTTCTATACTCATTGAAAGATTATGTAGATTTATAAATTATTCAAATGATCTAACTGCTGAAATTCTCCTTGTAGATGGAGACGAATATGAGCAGAAAAATTATGAGAGACAAGAATTTAATAGAATAGGTAATAAAGCTGATATTAAAGCAACAGAACTGGAGTTAAAATTTAGTCAGCTTGGTTTAGATGTATATGACGCCTTCATAAACCCAGATAATGTTTCTGAAGTTATTAAAGAAGGCAATATTGTTTTTCTATGCGTAGATAATCATAAAACCAGAATGATAGTATCTAATTACTGTAAGCAACTACAAGATGTTACCCTCATTTCTGGTGGGAATGAATTTACAGATGGTAATGTTCAAATTTATGTCAGAAGAGAAGGGAGAGATTTAACTCCTGACCTATGTGCATATCATCCTGAAATTTCCAATCCCGAAGATAAGTTACCTGATGAAATGTCTTGCGACGAATTATCACACTCTGACCCTCAATTGTATTTTACAAACTTAGGGGTTGCAACAATTATGTGTTGGGCCTTTTATAACGCTGTTATAAAAGGAAAGTACGATCGCTCTGAAATATACTTTGATATTTTGAGTATGACAACAGATGCGAAAACAAGAATTGTAAAGGAGAATTAAAAAACATGGGAAGAAGTTTTACACGTGAAGAACTAGAAGCCAAAACATCCAAGGACTTAAAGCGGATGTGTATTGATGAACTTGGAATTGTCGGAGTTAGCAAAAAGACAAAAGATGTTGTTATTAATTCAATATTGGAAACATATTCCGGTGGTGCCACGATTGCGCCAAGCAAGGGTGTAACCGGAGTAGAATTTACTGGTCAAAGTACTTTGACAAAACCATCTGCTCCATTTGGTTCAAGAACCACAACCACAATTCATGTTTCATGTGGTGCTTCATCAGGCAACTTTCCCGTAACTGGAAAGAGTGTTAAAGAAGTGGGTGATTTCATCAGAGAAGTTCTTAATGTTGATCGTCTATCAACCGGATTGGTTAATGGAAAAGAAGTACCTGGGGACTATATTCTAAAAGAGGGTGACAATCTTGAGTTCCTAAAACCAGCAGGAAAGAAAGGTTGTTAACGTTTTAATATATCGGGACCCCTTCTGGGGTCCTAATATATTAATGAAAGGATCTAAAATGCTTGAATCGGTTCAGGAAGTCCTTGCTAAAAATGGTGTTGATAAGATATCATTTTATTATGAAAAAACCCCTTTGATAAATAATGCATATACAACATGCGTTCTTGTTAATACTACTAAAAATAGAATTGAAGCACGAGGGGTTTCTATTTGTTCTCTTCTAGATATATTTCGCATTTCAGATGGAAAAAACAAAGCTTTTGGAAGAGCAATGAAAGCTTTAGTACGAAGAAAAAATTTCGGGAAAATAAATAGTTCATCAAGAAATGATCAATTTATTCGTAGAGCAATGAAAGTAAAAAATGCTAAAGATGCAGAATACTTCGATACAATTGTTAAAGAAGAACTAAAAACGATAGACCCGCCTATCGAAGTTTCTAGTCGTTTAAAGACACATGAAATAATAGAATATTCTTTTGCTCTTCCTCTTAGTTATCCAGTGAAGATAGCAAATAAATTATATAAATATAAATCACATTTTAGACCAGTACCAACAGGAAAATTTGAAGCAGAACTTCTTGAAGAAGGTCTAAAAAAGAAGGCGGAGTAATAAATGGTTGAGGGGCATTTTAGCCCCTCACCAATATTCATATGAAAGGAGAAACAGAACGTGATATATAAAAGTATCGTAGTAATTGGATTAGGAACCCTTGGAGGTTTCGTTGTTGATGCTCTCTCCACACTTGAGGGAATTGAGAAATTAGTGATTGTAGACCACGATACAGTTGAAAAAAGAAATTTAAAGAACTCTATCTATAGACAAATTGATATAGGTATACCAAAAGTTGAAGCTTTAGCAGATATAATTAGTGAAAAAAATCATGAAACAGAAATTTTAGGAATTCAAACTAAATATATAGAGGGAGAAACAAAAATCCCAGAAACAGATTTAATTTTAGATTGCCGCGATTATACATATGATCGTCAAAATAAGATTGACGCCAGACTCTACATATCATCTAGATATTTAATTGTTGACTGCCGAAAAAATGTCAATTATAAAATTCCACAAGTTGGAAAATATCTGATTGAATTAACAAAAGATGATCTAAGATATGCTGCATCAACTGTTTCAATGCTAGTTCATAGCAATACAATTAAATCGTTGATCAATAATCAAGCCGTTCAAAAATATGAGTTAGATTATGTCAAGCATATAGATAAATCTATGTATGATATTGTTTATGATAATGTTATTGAAAGTGAGAAGTTTATTAATTTACCAGATAAGATTGTTCCAATTTTGGATATGAATAAAAGAAAAGATATACAAGTATTTCTTGGGAGCAGAGTATTCCCAGTTGCAGAACGAATGATACCAAAAAAATCTTTAACCTCAAGCAAAGACCTTATTATCAATTTAGCATCTGTTATAAATTTACAATGTGAATTTAATAATTTCGTAATATCTGTTTTTCAAGATGGATCTGACGTTTTTGTTGAACTCATTCCAGAAACAGGAGCTGCTTAATGGAAATAAGAGATCATTTAATAAGAGGACTTTTCATCCCAAACAAATTGGTTTTTAAAAATACGTTATATACAATTACAAAATTACCAAAAAAATTTTATATTAAAGATTATATTATAAAGACAGTAAACGATAATATTGATCTTATTATAATTAATGTTCCACATCCAAATGCAAACCCAAAAAATGGGAACTTCTGTATTCCACATAAATTACGAGAAGAAAAGATTTCTGATAATATAAAAGTTATCATACAAACTATGTTATGTTGTTTTAACTTAAATGATTGTTATTTTACTCCGTGGGATGAGATAGAATATGAAGAACAAGAGGTGTTATAACTAATGAACGAGAAAAATTTAACAGATAAAGAAATGTCTAAAAAAGTAGGAGGTATTGTTGATGATTTAGGCAGTGCTACTAAAAAAGCAATTCGGTCAGTGTTTGATATATTTGTTGAAAGGACCGCACACACTGCAAGTGAAGTTTTTGATAAATATAAGGATAAAGCAATAGATAAAATAGACAAAGGAGCTTCAAATGCAAAAAAAGACAAAAGTCAAAAGTAGCGAAAAACCAAAATCATTATTAGAAGAAGAGATCGTTAAAATAGTAAATCGAGTTATAAAAGATAACTCAATTCAATTAGCTACTGAAGATATAAGAGTAATTGCTCGTGAAGTCATGCCTGATATAGATATGTTAATTGCAAACAAAGTTAGTCAACATTTTGTTGAGATAGGAGAGTTTATAGCAAATAAATTTAGTATAGGAGAGTAACAAGTATGCCAAAAATACTTAATTATGAAAATTTTTGTGAAGAATTAGACGAAGTGACGTCTCTAAAAACATTTGGTAAAAAAAAGTTTCATCCTAATGGATTATTCTCTGAACAGATATTCGGCCCAGTACGAAATTATACCTGCCAATGTGGTACTTATTATGGAGTTTCAAAAGAAGGTAGTAAATGTAAAGAATGTGGAGTAGATATTGTCAATAGTGATGAAAGACGAAAACGATTTGCAAAAATAACGCTACCTATACCAGTTGTAAATCCATTATTTTATGATTTACTAGTTGATCTTGGCGGAAAAGGTTTAAAGAAAGCTCTAGATAATCTTATGAAAAATGATAAAAGCGTTTTATATATTAGTGATCAAGAGTTTGTTGTTGAAACTAATATAGATCAAATACCAAAAGGAGTTCAAACTTGGGAACGAAGTGATGCAATAAAAGTATTAGTAGAAACTAATGCTGCTGATGCAGTTGAGGACGGCCTTACAGAATGGAAAATTGTACTTGATAATATTGATAATTTATTAATAGATAAAATAATAGTGTTACCCCCAGAATTGAGGCCAACATCTAAAAGTTCTGGACAAAATAAACAATTGATGGATAAAATTAATAGGTATTATGTTCAAATACTTACTAAAAAAGAAATTATGAAAGATACTATTATCAATATTCAAAGAGATAAAGCGCTATACTATTCTTATTTTAAACAACTTCAAAAAGATGTTAACGAACTGTATACTAGAATACTTGAAAAAATGTCTAAAAAAGAAGGATTGATAAGAGGAAATATTCTTGGGAAACGAATTGATTTTTCTGGAAGAGCTGTTATTACACCAGATCCAACATTAGCTTTAGATGAATGTAAGCTACCATATTTAATGGTTCTTGAAATATTTAAATTACCTATTGCCAAAAGAATAATTGAAATTGGTAAATTTAAACTTCTTAATAAAGCCATTGATTTTGTTGATGAATGTATTGATAATCAATCACTTGTTTTATTAAAATTATGTAAATATGTTACTAAAGATAAATACTGTATATTAAATAGACAACCATCTTTACATAAACTTGGAATGCTAGGTTTTAAAGTAAAAGTCACAAGGGATCAGGTGATAAAAATTCATCCTTTGGCTTGCCCTCCATTTAATGCTGATTTTGATGGGGATCAAATGGCAGTTTATATTCCAGTAACAGATGAAGCAAGAGAAGAAATTATTAATAAAGTTTTAATTTCATCTAATTTAAACAGTCCAGCAAATGAAGAGTTAACCACGACACCAAGTCAAGATGTTGTTTTAGGTATTTACTATTTAACGTCACCAAACTTTTCAAACCAATTGATTAAAGAAGAAAGTCAAAATGAATCCCTTACAAAAGGTCAAGAAGAGTTTAACAGATATTTACCAGAAGATTATCCAATCATTGAAGGAGAAGTAAATAAGGATAGATTACTCCAGATCTTAAATGATATAAAAGACAAATATAATAAGGAAATCACCATAAAAGTATTAGATGACATAAAGAAAATTGGGTTTAAATATGCAACCTTATTTGGTTGTACAATGTCTCTTAAAGATTGTAAAATGCACGGATCCGCAGAATTAAAAGAAAAGCTTTATACAAGTGAAAATCTTAGAGATCAATTATTAGCTGTTTCTGATAAATCCGTAAATGAAACAATGAGAGATAATTTTTATTACGCGCACATGATTGCATCAGGAGCACGAGGTAGTTGGGATCAAGTTAAACAGCTTGTTTTAACCAGAGGCTTTATATCAAATTTTGATGGGGAAATTCTACCTTTACCAATTAAAAATTCATTACTTGAAGGATTGAATCAAGAAGAGTTCTTTTATTCAACATATGGTTGTAGAAAAGGACTTTTAGATGTTGCACTAAATACTGGTACCAGCGGTTATCTATCTAGAAAACTAATCTTTACTTGTGCCAATTTACAAATTGATTTAGATCTAGATGATTGTGGTACAAAAGATCTTTTAGAAGTTCATGTTAAAAATGAAAGAAAAGCAAAAATGCTTATAAATAGATACCAAGAAGTCAATAATCAATTAGAAAAAATTACTAAAGAGAACTATAAAGACATTATTGGAAAAACTATATTTATTAGAAGTCCAATTTTATGTAAATCACCAAAGATTTGTAAGACATGTTATGGGGATTTATATAAAAAATTAAATAGTCGTTTTGTAGGTATTATAGCTGCTCAAACCCTTGGTGAAAGAGGTACTCAATTAGTTTTACGAACATTTCATACTTCTGGTTCAGCTGTAATTCAAGGATCTGATGATAATAACGAAGCGATGAAACAAAAAGATATTATTGGAGATCTTGCCTCAGTTGCAGAACTATTACATAAATTTAAAGGAAAAACATATACAGATATAGTTGAATCATTATTTGATGTATATGATAAAGATATACATCATGTCCATTTTGAATGTGTTGTTGCTCAACTGATGTGGAAAAATTATAAAAAATGGAGACTTCTAGAAAATAGAGATAAAGTAGAACCATCTTATTTTAGTGTCCAGAGTGTTCCAAATCAAGAAAGCTGGATTCTTGCTATGGCTTTTTCAAATCCAAAACGGGCAATTTTACAGGGTATTTTATATGAAGGTAGATATTCTGGAGTTATGGATAAGATTTTAAAGGGAGAAAAAATAGTATGAGAGATCCAGAAAGAATAGCACCAATTTTAGAGTTAATTAAGGAGATCTGGGAAAAATGTCCAGATCTTCGATTAACTCAATTAATAATGAATGCTTTACGATTAAATCAAGATCCTTATTATATTGAGGATGACGACCTACTAAAAGCTTTACAGAAATATAATTCTAATTTTAAAGGAGGCGAAACCATTGAACATAGTTAATCCCACATTTAAAATTCAAAATGAAGATAATAATATCTTTACAATAAGAGAAAAAGATTATGAACAAATTTTACCAATGGTTCGAGATATTGTTAAACCAGTTGAAGAAATTGGTTTTACGATAAATGATGTAAGTCTTAAAGATTCAAAATTTTCTTCTGGAGAATTATCAAAAACATTAAAACAAACTTTATCAATAAAACTACAAAAGGGTAGTGCTAATATTGACCTAAGTCTTTTCATTCCCAAGTTAGTTGATAAAAACTACATATATATTAATGGAAGAAAGAAAATTCCTTTATTTCAACTTTTTGATATTCCTCTTGTAACAAGGGGCGAAAACATTAAGTTGAGAACTAATGTAGCGACTATCATGGTTTTTAAAGAAAAAGAAGTTCCTCGTATTAACATAAGTTTCTTAGGAAAGAAAATTCCATTTGGATTAATACTTATGGCATATTATGGAATAGATGAAGCGTTTCAAAAGTTTAATCTTGATGGTGAGATTGATGAAGTAACTCCAAATTTATATGAAATATTAAGAACCGATTTAAAAGAATATTACGATTCGTCTAGAGGGTATACTCAAGATGATTTCATTCTAGAAATCGGAAGGACATATTCTAGATATAATGCGAAATCTAAAGGAGAAGATATATTATATGCATTAGACTTAATTAGTAAAGTAGATCTTATCACAGCCAAATTCTTAAAAACAGAATCAGTAATAGATGAACTAATTGATATATTAAAATACGAAGATATTGACGACACTCTTTTTACAAATAAAAGAGTACGATGTTTTGAGTATGTGATATTGGGAAAAATATCAAAGATAATATTTGATCTATGTTTCTCAAATAGAACTGCTCGTCAACCAAAATTTAATATTAATTCTACACAAATTCTTTCAGATTGTAATGTGTCTGATATTGTTCAATTTGATTTTTCAATTAATCCAATCGAAGAACTTACAAAATTATCAAGAATTAGTCTGTTAGGACCAGGAGGATTTAAAAGAGAAAATATTCCAAAACATCTACGAGATATATGTCCAACAATGTTTGGAAGAATTTGCCCAGTAGATACTCCTGACCGTGATAACTGTGGCGTATTACAAAATTTGGTTCCAAATGTTAAACTGGATGAAAACCTAAAATTCACAAATGAAATTTGTGATAAACAACCAATTTCAACACCAGTATCTATGACTCCTTTCTTAAAGCATGACGATCAAACTAGACTACAAATGGCGTCATCACAAATGAGACAAGCAATTATGTTAAAGGATTTTGATACTCCATTGATAAGTTCTGGTTGCGAAGGTTTGTATACTGATCATACCCAATTTGTAAAACGAGCAAAGAAAGATGGGTTAGTTATTTACATTGATAAAAAATATATTATTACTCAGTATGTTGACGACGAAGTAGATATTTTTGATATATCTTATAGAAAAATCTATGTTGAACATCTTGACTTTATGAATATCTATGTTAAGATGGGAGATAAATTTAAAGCTGGTGATATTCTTGCAGAAAGTAATTTTTGTAATAATGGAAGAATTAATATAGGAAAAAATCTCTTAACTGGAGTAATGATTTATTATGGTAATAATTATGAAGATGGTATTATTATTTCAGATCGTTTAGCAAATGAAGATACATTAACATCTGTCCATTATAAAGACTTATCATTTAACTTAACTCCAGATAAAGTACTAGTATCACTTGAAAAGGGTGATGACTATAAACCTTTACCAGATGAACTACAAACGATTAAAGCAGGTGAACCATATGCAATAATTAATAAACTAAATTCAGATGAGCTCTACTCACCATTTATAGAGCCAATCACTTTAGTAGCTAGAAAAAACTTTATTATTTCAGAAGTTAATTTATATGGTAATACCTGGAATGAGGAAATTCCTATATATAGTGAATGGATTGAAAAACGATTACAAGATCAGCAAGTTGAAGAAAAAGTTCTACAAACAGTTATAAAAAACTTATTACCAACTGATCAAGCAATGAAAATAATTAGAGAGCATAGTTTAGATAAGTTCTCATTTGTTGGCAAGTATAAACAAAAACGAGAAAGAATAAATGGGATTCATGTTCAAATGTTTGGTGTTCACTTTAGAAAAATTAGAGTTGGTGATAAAATAGCAAACCGGCATGGTAATAAAGGAGTAATTTCAAGAATTGTTCCTCATGAAAAAATGCCGCAACTTGAAGATGGCAGACATCTTGATATTTGTATAAATCCACTCGGTATTATTTCTAGAATGAATATTGGACAATTATATGAAATGCACTTATCTATGTCAGTTGACGCTTTAAAACAAAATATGTTACAAATGTTAAATGAGAATAAAAGTCAAGATGAAATAAAAAAATACTTACTAGATTATATAAGTATAATTGATAAAACATCTGATGGTTGGTATTACAAACAGTTTGAAGAGCAACTACCAGATGAAATAGATTCTTATTTTATTCAAAGTTTAACAATAATTCAAGCTCCATTTGAGTCATGTAAAATAGAAGATGTTGAAAAAGCAATGGAATATACTGGTGCTAAGTTTAAGCAAACAATATATGATCCATTATCAAAAGAGAATTTAGTAAATAAAGTTGCTGTTGGACCACTATATTTCTTTAGAATGGTCCATATTGCAGAAGAGAAACTTTCTGCAAGAGGAATTGGAGCCTATGCCAGAAGAACTCTTCAACCACTTGGTGGACGAAAAAATAAGGGTGGACAAAGATGCGGAGAAATGGAAACAGCATGTTTAATTGGTCATGATGCTCCATGTAACTTATTTGAATTTCTGACAACAAAATCTGACTGTATTGATTTGAAGAATAATTATATAAGAAACTTTATTGAAAATAATCTAGTTGAAGAAAAACATGAATTAAATACAGTTCCTGAATCAGTTAAGTTATTAAATTCATATCTTACAGTTATAGGAGTTAAACAATAATGATTAAAGAAAGACAATGCCCAATTTGTGGATCACCCATTAGTTTCCAAGTTGTAACTCTTGATAGAAACTTTTATATTCTCAATGGAGAAATAGAAGAGGATACAAATAATCAAGCATGGGAATTTGAGGGGTTGGTATTCCATTGTTCAAATGATATGGAACATGATCTCCATACTGGAGATTTATTAGTAGATGAAAAACAACGAAAATGGGAAAAACATATAGAAGAAGAACTTCATAAAAAGTATAAAGATTTATAGGAGAAATTATTTATGGAACAAGATTCTTTACCAGATATTCAATGTTCTACTCCAAACATTGGAATCCCTATTAAACAAGTCGGAGTTGAAAACGTTGAGGTTCCTTTTAAATTGGAATCTAAATATGGTGGATTTCATCAACTTATAGCAAATGTATCTATGAGAACTAATTTAGATAAAGATACAAAAGGAATCTCAATGTCAAGATTATTATTAACTTTAAAACCATATCTAGATCTTCCATTAAAGAGTAAATTAATAAAACAAATCTTAGAAGATTTGATAGAAAATGTTGGAAGCACAGCAAGCTTTATGAAGTTTGAATTTAGAATGCCAATTAAACGAGAATCAATAAAATCTAAACATCAATTTCCAATATATTATAAATGTAGATTTGAGGGTCAGTTATTCTTACTTCATGACGAAAGTTTGATAGAACCTGTTCCTGATACATTAGATTTTAGGTTCTTTCAAGGGGTAATAATACAGTATGCTTCATATTGTCCTTGCTCTGCTGAACTATGTCAGGATTTATCCAAAAATGGAAAAAGCGGATATCCTCATAATCAAAGATCATATGCAGATGTTCTCGTTGAAGGCATTGAATCTCATTATGTATGGCTTGAAGATATAATTGAAACTGTGGAGTCACAGATAAAAACCCTCCCTTATCCCATAATAAAAAGAGTCGATGAGCAAGAGATCGCTCATGTAGCAGCTCAAAACCCAATGTTTGTAGAAGATGCAATTAGATTAATTTCTGCTAGTTTGGATGATAGAGAAGATATTTATGATTGGATTGTAAAATGTTCTCACCAAGAATCAATTCATACATCAGAAGCAATTGCTGTCAACTGGAAAGGGATGAGGGGAGGTTTTAACGGAAGGCGATACTTATGATAAACTTATCAATTTCATGTGGATTTGGTGAAGAAAATAGATATGCACTAGAAAACATACCAGCCAGCATTCAGTTACCAATATATAAATATGAATTATTTGAGAACAACAAAAAATTTATCTTTGAACAACTAGAACGAAATAAAGTAGATGTTAGAGTTGTTCACTTACCTTTGGATTTATTTCATAGAGACTTCAACGATATGCTTCATATAATATCTTTATTTAGATATAGGTTTCATTGTCATAAGTATGTAATTCATCCAAATAAGGGAATTGAAAATTTTATTAACCTTTATAAAAATAGTGGGGTGGCTGCACAATTATGTATTGAGAATTTTCAGTATAGAAAGAAAAAAGAGTTTCGAACTCCACTCCAAATTATTGATGCATGTCTAAGGTATGGGGATCAGTTTAAAATGACTTTTGATACAAGCCATTCTGAGAAAATCTGGTTTGATCATAAAATTATGCCATACTTATTAAAATATACTTCAGTTATTCATTTATCAAATCGAGCACCTGGAATTGGTAGTCACATGCCATTTAACTCACCAAAAGGCGAATTAAATCTAGTTGGATTTGTAAGGGATTTGAAGTATAGATATAATTGGCATGGAGATATTATATTAGAATATATGTCAGAGTATCAAGATAAGTTAAGAAAAAATTATCATTACTTAAAACGATTACTGGAGTAATCATGGAACCTTGGAAACACGAAAGGTATGAAGATACACATTTTTCCAGACGTTATAATTATGCTTATAACTGTGAATATCAAACAGTAAAAGACTCCTCTACACTATTGTTAAGGAAAGGGGATATTGTTAAATTTGGTTCAGGTTATTATGAAGTTTTAAATGATTGGAAATCATGGTTTATAAAAGACCAAGAAGATAAGAAAAAGTTTTGGCAACGAGATATTAGAATTCCATACTATGCTCAAAATAATTATGCGATTGTGGTAAACAGATATAGATGGTTAAAATATAAATATCGTAAATTTATGGATTATGGTGCAGTAATTATGATGATAACAGGAAACAATATTGGCCATATTAGAAAATATTATAGCCACAGCAGACCATTTTTGGTAAAAGCGGCATATCCGTATTATGAAAAAATTGTGTTGACAAAACCATTTGAAAAAAATGGTAATCATTTATTTCTATCAGATTTTAATCTAACAACATTTATTTATGACTTACAAAATAATTATGGAGATACAGAAAAAGCAAGAGATTTATTTCTTGAAAAAATGTGTTTCTTGTTAGGAGTTAAATTATGAATGAAAAGTCAGTAACGGATTTGTATAAAAAAGAACGGGAATATGAAAGATTTATATTTGGTGATTATGAAAATCATAAATCATTAAATTTTGCAAGTTTTCTAATATTTCTCAGAACTTATTTGGAAAAAGCAGAAGAAGCATATACTAGTAAATGGGATAAGGAATTACCTCCGTGGTTAAAAACATGTAAAGAATTTGAAGAACACGGAACAGCACCCATAAAGGCATACGAAGAGGTTATTAAAATCATGGCTCTAGCAGGAGCTACACTTGAAACATATACAATAATTGATGCCGAAAAATGGAGATCTAATCTAGAAAAAGATTCAGAAAAATGGAAGGACTAAAAAAAGGTAATAAAGGAGAAGTAACTATGAACGAAAATTTAACACAAATGGTAAGAGAATCGAAACCCGAAGATATGGTATTTTCAGAGAATAATTTAGATATCCCAGAAGAAGAGATAGTTGCTGATGATACCCCGCAGATTGAAAGCATTGATATAATATCACTTTCGGAATGGTTTGATAAAAACTGTGAAAAATTTGATAATATTAATCAAGTAAAAGTTTCAATAAGAGGTGTCAACCCAACCAAAACCCTCATAATGGCAGTTAAAGATGACAGTAATGAAAAAGATGAAGATGGAAATGATCGTAGAGTTTTGAGAGTTTTTGAGAATTCTGATGTTCATCCAATTCTAAATTTAGATGGTAGTGAGATGAAAATATATAACAACGGTTTTAAAATTGTTCATCCATATAGAGACAACATCTTTATAAAATGTTATGGTGCTAAAGCTGGGTTAATCGTTGTATTCTGTAATAACATTGATGGAAAACTTATTCCATATATAGTTACAAGGATTAAAAAGAAAGATGAAGAAGTCGAAGTAGTAGTAAAAAACGTAGGAGAAGTTCAAGCAAAACTTCTGGAAAATGCTGACCTTGAAGCTTTTCAACTTCTTTATAAACAAAGCGCAAAAGCTATTGATCAATTAACTACAAACCAAGATGTAGTTGATTGGCTTTTGGGAAGACAAAGTGAAGTTACTGATATTAACCATCATCTACAAATTGATAGTGTAATTATTGATATTTTATCATAAGGAGCTTGAGTGGGGGCGCTTTAACGGGATGTATGCTTCGTACCTTGATTGGACAAGCGAGGACCCTAGTCCCCACTCTTTTTAATTATGAAAATAAACAAAAATGTAAAACTAGTACTACGAGATGTATACTTATATGATATTGAGGCATGTCATTATACAATTATGAAAAAATTGGGTTTAGATCTAACTGGAATTGATAAAGCGAATAAACTTGAAAGAAATATCCAGATAGGAAAATTAATGAGCAAAAATCCAAGACTAACCTCTACATTACGAAACACAACAAGATCAGTGATTGATGAATACATCCTTAGGAATAACTTAGAAGACGACGATATTATATTAAGACAATATGATGGAATTTTAATTACAAAAACTTTGAAAGAAACTAATATACATCCAATTCCACTGAACATTCGGAAGCATTATCAAATCTTTATATCATCAATTGATCGAACCAAATATCTTGCTTTTGATAATAGTCAACAAACAATTATCAAAGGTGTACCGTTTAGATATCCAGAAATTGATAATATCTACAAACAAATATGTAAAATTAATTACGCAAGTAAAGAGTCTATATTTAGGAATCTACAAAAAATAAAAGATAAATTTATGACTTCCAAAAATCCAAAAATGTTTGGAATTCCTTCAAAAAATGATCTCTATAATATATTTTTAAAAATTTATGGAGAAATAGAAATTTCAAAACAAACTCTTAAAATAATAGACACTAACGATATTGACAAAGAACGATATTTTAAATTTTATTTTGAACCATTCACCAAGAGTATTGTGGTGGAATTTGTGAGGTAAAATGAATATATTAAATATTGCAGCAGGAAAACTAAAACCCCTATATGACGATAGATATATACAACCATTTTTTATAGTCAATTTAGATACATCATATTTTTATGCTAACAGCCCAACAGAAGTTGAAAAAGGATATTGTAATTGGCTTGAAGGCCATAAAGTAAACACAGAATGGTTTTGTAAATATGATGCTTTTGAATTTATGGAACGGACTGTTTTACAATTTGATAGAGTCTGCCTATATAGATTTCTTGAGCATGTTCCATTTGAGAAAGTACCATATTTTATATATCTTATATCAACAGTTACCAAAAGTGGTTCTATTGTTGATATTATAGTTCCCGATTATGAGAAGTTAGCTAGAATGATTTTAGGAGAAAATCCATTAGATCCAACATTTGGAAATTTTGAATCTCATAATATAGAACTTACAACAGAACTTGTAAATGAACCATCATGCCCGCATGCTTCTATTTGGACAGAAAATAGGGCAAAGTATTTTTGGGAATTAGAGAATAGATTTATAGTCAAAGATATTGAAAAGGATTTTAACTTTGATGGTAGAGACATCTATATAAGATTTAAAGCTGAGAGAAAATAATGGTGAAGAGAACATCCAATATAGAACCATTATTTGACAAAGTATTGAAAGCACATATTGTCATATCTTTAAATCATAATAACAGTCTTGAAATTATAAAAAACAGATATGATGGTATAACTGGTCCGAATGTTCCAATTAAAGAAGCGATAAAAATATTTTCTAAAATTCTCTCAATATTAATTTTTAAAAACGAAAGACACATGTTTCAAGAAGGAATGCGTATAAGGTTAATTAAACAACTAAGTAAAACAATGGAAAAAGAAATTAACATAGAAGGTGGTGATAATCATTATGATACCCTTTAGTGAACGTGCTGGTGAAATGGGTTTAACATACATTGTTGATAAAGGTTTTTATCAGTATATTGATAGATATGGTGAAGTTCTTTATAGACAATTATTCACTGGTAGAGAAATTGAACTTGATCAATCAGGACATCCAACGGATAGTCTTATTGCACCATTATTAGCAGTATATACAAAATCTTCTGAAGAAGATGACTATAGATATTGTGGTCATGTATCAGATAGTTATAAATTTGTTGGTAATGACGTTTTAAATCAAAACATTAGAAATTCTATTTTACCTACAGGAATGCCTATTGTAACTGAAAATACAATTATGAGTTATGATCTTACCAGGATGAGAAATGAGATAATAATTAGAAGTGCAGAAAATATTGCAAGTGCTCAAGATATTCTGCCAGTTATGATTGTAAATAATAGCTACGATGGGACAAAAGCTGCAACCGTTGCATTTGGTATTTCAATACAACAAGATAATGATAGACTTATATTTGCATTTAGTCTTGGAGAAATTAGGCAAGTGCAT
>JGI10211J34971_10002107_pt1 | contig 16318 bp, 18 predicted proteins | sample Etolagsediment_FD_34971 | JGI IMG/M metagenome (IMG submission 34971) | reverse complement strand
AGGCCAAGAACACGGGTGGACACCGGCCCCTCGACGCTTTCCAGCGCAAAACTCGACAGCCCCAGGGTCCGATGCCACGGCCCTTGAGACACACTGGAGCTTTGAATTCGAGGCACCGGGACCAAGGCCAGCTTAGATATCCAACGGCCACACCGAAGTGCGACCACACTCGCAATAACCGCGCTGCCCGTGACGCCGGCGCTCAGGGGAATTCGATAGCGCGCCAGGGGTGACGCTCGAACCAGGGAGCGCTCGTCGAGACCTCGTGCCACCCAGTGTGAATGGGGAGAGTGGAGGAGGGTCATAACCTGGGCCATTGAGGTGCCCTCCCGAAGGCGTGGAAGACACAGCTCCACCATGCGCATCATCTCTCGTTTGGTGGCAACGGGCAGAAGCAATGTGTGTGCGGGGGTCTTCTTATTTGCGGAACCAGGAGACGAGGCAAGGTTTGCGTCGACCCGCCACCAACCCAAGAGCTTCCACGGCCAAGGTTGGGATATCTGCAGGGCGTGAATTCGTGCGGGAGGAATCGTCTCCACGCTGGTGGAGAGCAAGCCCAAGGACACCCGCACGTCTCCTTCAATCGAGTCGACCACGAAGTTCCCCACCCGGAGGAAGCGGTCAGCGAGATAGACCACGTAGCCAAACACCACGGCGATAGGTCCCAGCCAAGCAACAAGCTCCTCGGCGGTGAGCGCGGCAATGATTGTCCCCACGAAGCCGGCGCCAAAGAAAATCGTTTCCACACTGACGACGAGGGACGCCAGGTAACGAAACAGGGAGACTTCGAGTTCCCGCGTCACAATCTGCGGGTCGGGTTCACTCTCGTCATTGGTGGCTTTCGGGGTCTGCAGGATTTCCCTGCGCACGGCCGTGGCAACGCTATAGGGCAGGTAGGCAAGCACAACGTTGGCGTCGCTGCCGGCGGCTTGAATATCAAGCTTCGCCAACCCCAGCAGACGAGGGATCAGCGGGCGCCTCACCCCAATCGTGTTGATCCGGTCGCGCCGGGCGCGACGAGAAGACTTCGCAATGACGCCTTTCTTCACTTCCAGAACGTCATCGTCCATTCGCACCACATGGACTCGCCACTGGAACCAAAACACCAGCGCCGACACCCCGACCACCACGAGAGCACCCAGAAATACCACCACCAGAGAATCAGCGATCAGCAGAGCAATACCGCTCAGCTCGTCGTCCTCCTCCACTCCTGCAAAAACCAGGATGCTCCGCAGAATGACTGTTTCCCACAGTGCCGCGAAGCCCGCCCCGGCAAGACCCAGGAGAACCACACCACCCTGCAGCACCGGCGTGAGGGGGTGCAAACGAAACCACTCACCGCCGCGAAGGTCTGCGGCGCTGCGCAACACAGCCGCCGGCATGCCTAGAGGCCCGCCCGCCTGGTTTCCGCAACCGCGATGAGACGATCTCGGAGCTCTTCCGCGCTCGGCAGTGGGAGACCAGGAATGGTGACTCCTGTGGCAGCGGCAGCAGTGACCAAACGTAACTCTGAGAGACCCAAGAGGCGGGAGAGTGGTCCCCTCGTCACATCCACCAGCTGCAGGCGCCCATAGGGGACCGCGACTTGCCGCTGGAAAAAGATTCCCCGGCGGAACACCAAATCATCAGCGCGAAGCGCATAGCCATAAGCCCGCACCCTCCGTGGGATGAAGCCGACGACAATCGCAATGACCGCGACCGTCCCCGCTAGGGAATACCAAGACAGCCACGCAAGTGAGGGCTCACCTATCCACAGCGGAGTGCTCGCAATTCCGAGCGGGACAAGGGAGCCACCGAGAGTGTGGACGAGGGCTTCCACCTGATACCGCGGGCTAATCGGTTGCCACGTTGCGTCCTGCTCACTCACGACATTTCTCCTTCTGGCACCGCATCGCCCGCCCCCTCGGAAGAGTCAGGCGGAAGCGTGCACCAGCGCTCCACGATCAGCGCACTCACCCCCAACACTAGGGCGCCTGCGACCGCCACGATGCTGGGCCACAGAGCGTCGGAGGACACCACCGGTCGGGTCGCAAAAAACACGAGAAACCCCACCCCGACGCCCGTCAGGGCAGAACCCGCAAGCGACCCCGCTTTGGCAAGAACCACGACCCTGGTTGCATAAAAAGGATCCACCGGGGGCTTGCGGTTCTCCCCACGCACGTGGCTTCTAATCGGCCAGGCTAGGGCCAACAGCACGGGGCCGAGTGCTCCCAGAGCGGCCCCCCAGGTGAATGGCGGCACAAGTGCTGGGTTTCCCGATACAACCAATAACCACTGTCCCGCCCACCCGAGAACCCCACCGATAAGGATTCCGATCAGGAGTGCTGATCCCGAGGTGTGACTCATGACGAATCAGCGGGCAATCCGGCAAGCAGGTCGGCGATGGGTCCCCGGCCGGGAATCGTGGCAGCGGGGTCAAGCTCGCTCCACGGTTCCAGAACGAACCGGCGTTCATGAGCCCGGGGGTGAGGGGTGGTGACAACCGGGTCATCACTCACCCGATCGCCATACACGATGAGGTCCAAATCCAGGGTTCGGTCAGCGTATTTTTTGCCGGTGCGTTCACGGCCGTGACGTCGCTCAATCGCCATGAGGTGCTCCAATGTTTTCTCGGCCGACCATCCACTTTCCACGNAAATCACCTGGTTGACATAGGGGGGAGCCTCGGGGTTCGGGCCATCGGGNCCCANCGCCACCGTCTCGTGCAACGAGGAGGACCCTGTCACGCGGAAACCCTCAGTCGCCGCGATATCGGCNAGTGCTCGAAAGGCGATGTCGTGACGGTCGCCGAGGTTCGTCCCCAGCGCAACAACACAGGGCACCCAGGTGTCCTCACTCATCGGGGGCCTGCCTCTCTGTGCATGGTGACGGACACGTCAGAGAATGGGACTTGGATGGGTGCCTGGGGCTTGTGCACCGTCACCCGCGCAGCCTCCACCCGCTCCAAAGACAGCACCATCGTGAGGATGCGATCGCATACCGTTTCTACGAGGTTGGCCGGTTCCCCCTGGATGATTTCGGCAACCCTGCTGGACACAACTCCGTAGTCAACCGTGTGGGCAACGTCATCACTCTGGGCAGCATGCCCCAGGGACGTGTGGATTTCGACATCGACGATAAACGTTTGACCCTCTCGCCGCTCTTCCGGAAATACACCGTGGTAGCCAAAGGCTTCGATGCCCTCGATGGTGATTAGGTCTGTCACGATGCTCCCTCCTCGTGGAAAGCCTGCCAGACATCCAGGGCTTCTCTATGCGCTCTCACATTGTGCACTCGAAGAGCAAACACGCCAGCGTCTGCCAGCAGGACACCCAGAGCGGCGGACACCCCGTCACGCTCTGACGGTTCGTGATCACCGGGCACAAGTTCACCGAGGAAGCGCTTCCGTGAGGCCCCCACCACCATTCGCAGTCCAGCCGGCGCAAGGTCACTGAGGTGAGGCAACAGTGACCAGTTGTGGGCCGGCGTTTTGGCAAAGCCCAAACCCGGGTCAACGATGATGCGGGCGGTATCAATTCCGGCCTCTGTTGCTGCGCTCACCCGCGCATGAATTTCAGCAGAGACCTCGCTGACGACATCGTCGTAGGTCGCCAGCGAATCCATCTGGTCGCTGTGGCCTCGCCAATGCATGAGCACATACTCGGCATCACAGGCCGCAACAGCGGCAAACATTTCTGAGTCAGCAAGCCCACCGGAGACGTCATTGATGATGCGGGCGCCCGCGTCAACGGCGGCCGTGGCAGTCGATGCGCGCATGGTGTCGATACTTACTACGACTCCCGCGCGAGCCAGTGCGGTCACGACTGGAATGACGCGCGCTATTTCCTCCTCGGGAGTAACCCTCGCTGCACCCGGTCTGGTGGACTCTCCCCCCACATCGATAACCAAAGCGCCCTGTTCCACCATCTGAAGTGCGTGCGCGGTCGCAGCCTCAGCTCCGAGAAAAAGGCCACCGTCGCTGAAAGAGTCGGGAGTGACATTTACCACCCCCCACAATTCAGGCCGGCGGGAGTTCTTCACGCCCAGTCCTCGCCTCCTGCAAGGAGCAAAGCTTCGTGACGCTTGTTCTCCTGCGAGAAAGACCCCGCCGTCGCAACCGTTACCGTGGTGAGGCGCTGCTTGGGTCCTCGATAGGCCACACACCCGTGGACGGCAGACACAAGAACGAGAGCGCCCGTGGCAACACCGGACGTAACGAGAGCCTGAGCGACTATCTCGCCCACCCGCTCCTGAAGCTGGGGTCGCTTCGCGGTCACCTCGACCAAGGTAGCCAGGGTGCCAAGCCCCACAATCGAGGAGCCAGGTTCATACACCACACTGGCCTGACCCTCGAAGGGCAACAGGTGATGCTCACACAGAGAAACAAAGGAGATGTCGCGCAGCGCGACCATCTCGCCTCTCTCCGACTCTCCAGCAGGGACTTCTGTGGCGTCACGTAACACGCTCACCGGCTCGACACCCACGCCCGAATACAGCTCCCCAAAAAGCTCCGCGACTCGATCGGGTGTGGTGACGAGACCCTCTCGGGTGGGGTCTTCTCCCACCGCAACAAGGATGTCCGCCACAGCCTTCTTGATGGCCTCGCTATCCACGGGGTCGCTTTGGGGTTGACCGAGTGGAGGGCTTTCGAGCTGCCGCTGTCGGTGCCGGTTTCTTCGTGGTGGCTTTTCGCGTGGCAGGCTTTTTGGTGGTGGGCTTCTTTGCGGTCTTCGGCGCTGGGGTGACCTTCCGCGCGGGCACCTTGACGGGGCCTTTCGTGGAGGGTGGGCGCTCACCGCTGGAGAGCCACACTGGGCGTTCGGGAAGTTGTTTCACACCCTTGAAAATGGTGGCGAGCTGGGTGTGATCCAGTGTTTCTTTTTCCAACAACTCCGTGGCCAGCCGGTCGAGGATGGCCCGGTTCTCCATCAACACCGTCCACGCCTCAGTGTGCGCATGATCGATGATTGTGCGGACCTCAGTATCGACGGCCTCCGCCACAGCATCCGAGTAATCCCGCTGGTGACCCATGTCTCGGCCGAGGAAGACCTCACCGCTGGCCTGACCCAGCTTCACCGCACCAAGGTCAGTACTCATTCCGTATTCGGTCACCATGCGGCGCGCAATGGCCGTGGCTTTCTCAATATCGTTGGAGGCGCCAGTGGTCGGATCGTGAAACACGATTTCTTCCGCCACACGCCCACCCATCGCATAGGCGAGCTGGTCCAGAAGTTCATTTCTTGTGACCGAATACTTGTCATCCAGGGGCAAGACCATGGTGTATCCGAGCGCTCGGCCTCGGGGAAGAATCGTCACCTTTGTCACCGGGTCGGTGTTGCGCATCGCAGCGGCTGCCAGGGCGTGACCACCCTCGTGATACGCCGTCACCAAACGCTCTTTATCGCTCATAATTCGGGTGCGACGCTGTGGTCCCGCCATTCCACGATCGACCGCTTCATCCAGAAGCTCATTTGTGATCTTGGTGGCGTTCTCTCGCGCGGTGAGCAATGCGGCTTCGTTCAGCACGTTGGCCAAGTCTGCACCGGTGAAGCCGGGTGTTTTGCGAGCCAGAACTGCCAGGTCGACGCCCTTAGCCATGGGCTTACCTTGGGCGTGTACTTCCAAAATTTTCTGGCGGCCCTTCATGTCGGGGGCATCCACCTGAATCTGGCGGTCAAATCGTCCCGGGCGCAGCAGCGCCGGGTCCAAAATGTCGGGGCGGTTCGTCGCCGCAATCAAAATCACGTTGGTCTTGGGGTCAAAACCATCCATCTCAACCAGGAGTTGGTTAAGGGTCTGCTCACGCTCATCGTGACCGCCACCCATTCCAGCACCACGGTGTCGACCGACAGCGTCGATTTCATCGACAAAGATGATGGCCGGAGCGTTCTCTTTGGCCTGAGTGAAAAGGTCTCGAACGCGGGAGGCTCCCACACCGACAAACATTTCGACGAAATCCGAGCCGGAAATTGAGTAGAACGGGACATTTGCTTCCCCGGCGACGGCTCGCGCAAGCAGAGTCTTTCCTGTTCCGGGAGGCCCATACAGAAGGACACCCTTGGGGATTCGAGCGCCAACTTTCAAGAACTTCTCCGAGTCCTTCAGGAACTCCTTGATCTCGTGGAGCTCCTCGATGGCCTCATCAGCGCCGGCGACATCCGCAAAGGTCACCGAGGGAGTTTCTTTCGACACCAGCTTTGCTCGGGACTTCCCGAACTGCATGATGCGCGAACCCCCTCCCTGCATGCTGGAGAGCAAGAACCAGAAGATCAAACCGATGATGACAAAGGGCAGCATGAGTCCCAACAAGGACACAAACCAGTTGGTCTGGGGAACCTCATCGGTGAACTCCCCCACATCGGAATTGGCGACCGCGGCAATGATTTCTTCACCGCGGGGTGCCACGTAGTAGAACTGCACCTGGGAGCCAAGATCGCCAAACCCGGAGCGCAATTCCATGTCCACGCGTTGCTCGCCATCAATGATGGTGACCGAGCGGACCTGGTTGTCCTTGAGAAGCTCCAGACCCTCCTGGGTGCTCACCGGACGGAAACCACTCGCCGTCAGCAACGAAATACCAATCACCACGATGAGGGAACCCACCACAACGTAGGGAAGTGGTCCCTTCAACAGCGATTTCAGGGTGATTTTCTTCTGAGCCATGACGGAAGACTGGTGCCTTTCAGTGGACCGGGAGTCAAGCTAACAGGCTAGCGCGATGGGACACAGAATAACCACGTGTTCGCCCGAGGCAAAGGGTCCTAGGAGCCCCCATAGACGGAGGGCTTTAGCACGCCCACTCCGCTGAGGCTGCGATAGGACTCCGCGTAATCGAGGCCGTAACCCACTAAAAAATCGTTGGGGATATCAAACCCCAGGTAGTCGATGGGTACATCGACCTTCATAGCCTCGGGCTTACGCAATAAAGCGGCAACCCGGACCGAGGCTGCTTGTCGACTATCGAAGTTCTCCAACAGCCAGGACAGGGTCAGCCCCGAATCCACAATGTCCTCCACGATGATGACCTGACGGCCTTCCAGAGAAATCTCGAGATCTTTCACAATCCGCACCACGCCGCTGGACTTGGTGGAAGCCCCATAGCTAGAGACCGCCATCCAATCAATCTCGACGGGGATACGAAGCTCCCGCGCCAGATCAGCCATGACCATCACGGCGCCTTTGAGGACCCCAATCAGGAGCGGTATCTGGCCGGTGTAGTCCCGCTCAATCTCGCGGGAAATCCTCGCGATGCCCTCAGCGATCTGTTCTTTGGTGAGAACAACCGATTCGATGTCGGAGTTAACGTCCTCGAATTCCATGGCTCCCTGCCCTACACACTCTTTCGGGCGACAATTCGCCCGTCCACTCGCTCAACACTAGCGCCGGAGACATCGAGAGCAGATTGTCCCCTCCAGTGCTCCAGAAGTCGCAGCATTTGCTGAGTGTGCACATAGGTGGGAGCACTACCACCCGCGCGAACCACCAACATCCGAAGCACCCTGGTCTGCAGGGCCATACTCGTCTGCTCAAGGTCCGCCACCTCGAGAGACGCATAGCCCTCACCCTCGGAGTGGGCATGCTCAGTGAACCACTGGGAGGCCTGCTCATCGAGCGCACTCGAATCCTCGCGGAAAAGCTCAGCAGTTCTCGCCAGCGCCTGTGCGACCCCCGGCCCGAGTTCTTTTTCCAACACCGGCATAACCTGCTGGCGGACTCGAACCCTGGTGAAACGCTCGTCGGTGTTGTGGGGGTCCTCCCACCATTCCAGACCCGCGTCGATGAGGGCTTGGCGAAGCGTCGTTCTCTGGATTCCTAGGAAGGGCCGGTGAAACGCCCCATCTCTGACGGGCATGCCCTTCAGGCCACTGGGGCCACTTCCCCGAGTTAACCCCAGAAGCACAGTCTCTGCTTGATCATCCAGAGAGTGAGCAAGAACGACTCCGTGTGCTCCGGTTTCGCGCAGTGCCTCGGTGAACGCTCGGTAACGAGCAATCCGAGCGTTGTCTTCGAGATTAGAGGAGCCCTCCACCGTCACGGATTTGAGCAACACAGGGCTGAGGCCCAACCCCTCGGCCTCCGCCGCAGCGCGATGGGCAACATCAGAGGAATCCGACTGGAGCCCATGGTCCACGATGACAGCGCCCACCTCGATACCCAGGGCCTGGGCTTCATGGGAAAGCGCCCAGGCGAGGGCGAGAGAATCGCCGCCGCCGCTGAGCCCTGCGAGAAAGAGGGATCGGCCAGGCATCGCCTCCAGGCTTCCGGCCCATTCTCGGGCGGCCCTGCGGACATCTGCCATGGCAGGGGTCAACCGGGGTCGCCTTGCCGAGCTTGTAGTCTGGGCCACCCGGTAAGGTTACTTCACGAAACTTTCTCTTAAAAGGAGCCCTATTTCATGGCCGAATACCCCGCCATCATTGAAATCCCTCGCGGTAGCCGCAACAAGTACGAAGTGGACCACGAAACAGGTCGGGTCTTCTTGGACCGTGTGCTGTATACAACCTTCGTGTACCCCACGGACTACGGCTTCTTCGAAAACACTCTCGGACTCGATGGCGACCCGGTCGACCTTCTCCTGCTTACGGAATATCCCCTGTTCCCGGGTGTCGGCGTTACTGTCCGCCCCGTCGGCGTCTTCAACATGACCGATGACGGCGGAAGCGATGCCAAGGTCGTCGGTGTCCCCGCGGGTGACCCGCGCTGGGACCACATCCAGGACGTCAACGACATCCCCGAATACACCCGGAAAGAAATTGAGCACTTTTTCGAGCACTACAAGGACCTTGAGCCCGGCAAATGGGTCAAGACCGAAGGGTGGGCGTCAGTAGCCGAGGCCGAGAAAATCGTGCAAGCCGGAATTAAGGCGTTCCCCGGCCACTAGCTGACTATCCGAGCCGGATTCCTCGGTTGGCAAAGAACGGGTAGGGGTCCTGAGCCACCATATTCCGCCGGGTTTCTAGGTGCAGGTGGCACCCGGTGGATCCACCGGTGTTGCCGATGCGGGCGATGAGTTGACCGGTCACGACAGACTCACCGAGACGGACATACAAAGAACCGCTTTGCAGGTGGGCATACCCGGTGGTATAGCCGTCCTCGTGGGTCACACGGATAAAGTTCCCCGACGTTCCCAACCATCCCGAGTAGCTCACGCGACCGGAGCGCGCGGCATAGACCGGCCGGCCACAGGAGGTCGCTAAGTCAATTCCGGCGTGCAGGCGAGCAATTCCATAAATCGGGTGAATCCTGGGGCCAAAGTGGCTGGAGATGTATCCACCAGACGGCCTAGCCCAACCCGAGCTGCTGATCTGCCCAGGATCGATCATTCCCATGATCTGTGATTGCTGACGAGCAATCACGCCTTTTTGGTAGTCAGCCTCAGTGGCTTCACGCTTCTCCATCAAGACTTCAAGCTGAGCTTCCAATCGCGCGCTGTTGTCCAGCTGCGCCTCAACAGCTGAATACGCGCGCATGGCGGCGGCATTGGCTTGCTCATACGCCGCTTCTGCAACAAGCTGCAACTCTTCACGGATTTGGCGGGCGACCTCAGCTTGGTCGCTCAGTGATTGAGCGGTGTTCTGGTCGGACAGTGCCCTGGCATAAATTCCATCGGTCTGCTCGGCAATCTTGGCGGCATAGCCAATACGGCTGAGCAGTTGGTTGGCGTCCTCGCCGCTGATGAACAGTGAGGCAGTGAGGTCAGCTCCCCCCACTCGGGCAAGCTCAGCCACAAATTGTCCGGCCTGCAACCTCGACTCCTCGGCTATCGTCGCTGCGGAGTCAGCTTGAGACTGCAGTTGGGCTTGCTGGAAGGTGGCCTCATCGAGCTCATAGAGCGCCTCGTAATAGACCTCACCTAATCGTGCAGCTTCTTCTTCGGCCTCGGCGGCCTCAACCTCCAGCCTCGCAAGGAGCTCAATGATCTCTTTGACTTTGGCTTCGGCTCGAGCGACATCTTTCCTCGCCTCTTGGACCTCTTCCCAGGTCGGGTATTCGTCGGCGTAAGCGGGGCTCTGTGAGGGCAAGCCGAGGCTCAAGACCATCACCAGCGCACCGAGGGTCGCGATGGCAGACCAAAATCGGCGTGGACTAAGGGCTCTCACGAAAGATAACGATAGCCACATGTCCCACACGGGCCCGGGTTTCAGGCGGTGTGGCGGGGGACTCTAGGGGTTTGCATAACTTCCCCAGGCTCTCTAGACTCAGTCCCTGTTGCTGTGCTTCGGTTCACGAGACGGCCCCATCGTTTAGTGGCCTAGGACGCCGCCCTTTCACGGCGGTAGCACGGGTTCGAATCCCGTTGGGGTCACCATATAATTTAATACGCAAGGCCCTGTAGCGCAGTTGGTTAGCGTGCCGCCCTGTCACGGCGGAGGTCGCGGGTTCAAGTCCCGTCAGGGTCGCGGTAGCGAAAGAGCCTCTCCCCGGAGAGGCTCTTTTCCACCAAGGCTCTGTAGCTCAGTTGGTAGAGCGTTCGACTGAAAATCGAAAGGTCACCGGATCGATGCCGGTCGGAGCCACCACCACTTGTCCCTGGGGATAACTTTCTCCTTGCTCGCTTCGTGCCGCCTACGGTTGTCCTCATGGTCGACACACAAGTGGTACCGTTTCTTGTACGAGACAAGGTGGCGGGCATGGCAATTTCAGCGAGCGAAGCGCGAGCGCGACTCTTTCCCCTGATCGAGGAGGTCAACGACGGCAACCACGTCGTGGAGATAACGTCCAAGCGCGGATCAGCAGTGTTGATGTCGAAAGCCGAGTGGGACGCCATCGAAGAGACAGCTCATCTTTTGCGCTCGCCCGCAAATATGCGTCGCCTGACGCAGAGTATTGAGGACGCCGAGTCAGGAACCCTGATTCCTTTCGACCCCACGGCGTGAACATCTCGTTCACCCCGGGTGCCTGGGAGGACTACCAACACTGGGTGACACAGCATCCCCCCACAGCTAAACGCATAGTCCTGCTTCTCAAGGATGTCTCGAGATCCCCCACTGACGGGATTGGCACACCCAAGGCTCTTCGGCATTCGTTGCAGGGGATGTGGTCAAGGCGCATCACTGCTGAACACAGGTTGGTTTATTCCGTCGAGGGAGAAACCGTGATCATCCATAGCTGCCGGTATCACTACAGCTAACGAATTTTCCGAAGCATCCTTCGGGTGGCAATCAACACGCCACCCAGAACCGCGGGGATTCCCCCTCCCGGGTGAACACTGGAGCCCACCCTCCACAACCAGGGGGTGAGGGGCGAGGAATACCCAGGGGTGTGGAAGGGTCCGCTGCGCCACCAGGGAGCGGGAGCCCCATACAGCGCGCCCCCCACAGCACCAAAGCCCGCGAAGTACCCGGGGTCAAGAATCGTGTAATCCGTCATTCGCTCGACAATGCCACGGTCGAGTCCGAGCATGTCCGAGAAGCGCCTGGATTCGCTCCGCACAAACTCGTCATCAAGCGATGCCGACATGCCATTGGGGGGAGCGGTCAACAACAGCGCTGCCACCGGCTTGTCATTGGGGTAAATCGTGTTCGCTCGGTAGTAATTCAAAAACGCCATCGTTTGGGAGGGGACTGCACGCTTTCCCAAATCCGCAAAGAGCTGAGCCGGTCGATCGGGCATCATCACCGAGTGGGTCACGATGTCCTCAGGAAGCTCCTCATCGAGCACCCCGAAAATCGCCACCCCGGAACAGGAGAGCACCTTCGGTGCCGGTGCCTGCTTCCCGAGCAGGCTCTCCAGGATTCCGCCATCCAGAGCGCTCACCACATGGTCGGCAGGGTACGAAGCGCGCTCTGTCGTGACGAGCCCCTTCTTCACACTCACGGCAGGCTCACTCGTGTGAATCGTTACCCCCGCGTGAAGGGCAAGAGCTTCTAGGCCTTTCGCGATTTCATACACGCCGCCCTGGGGAACAAAGACCCCGTCGCTCGACATCACGGCCGCCATGCTCGCGTAGAGGGCGAGGGTCTGGTTCGGCGCAACGCCCGCATTGAGTGTGTGAATGGCGACGACGTCTTTGACGTCGTCAGGCATCCAGGAGAGGGAATCCAAATACGCCTGCGTTGTGAGTTTCGTCCCGTAGCGCGAGAGCAACCGAAGAACAGCCCCCAGAATCCCGGGGTCCGTGGGATCTGTGGTCAGGAGGTTCGTAATGGCCGGGCCCAACTGGCCGTTCTCCTTCTCAAAGCGCGACCACGATTCATGCCACGGATGTCCCGGCTCCACCGGCAAATTAGCTTGCTGGTCTTTGAAGTAGTAGCGGCCCACCTCCGGAAGGCGCTCTAAGGTGATTCCCGCAATGTCGCGAGCTTTCTCCGCAGGAGGTCCCACCTGGTCATAGGTGTCCAAGATTTGCTCGAGCACATCCGGAAAGGTCACCAGAGAGGGGCCAGTATCAATCCGTTGGCCTGCGACCTCAATCCGTCGACTCTTTCCGCCCACCCAGTCTTGGCCCTCGAGAACAGTGACGTGGTGTCCGGCTCTCGCGAGCAGGGCTGACGTGGCAAGGCCTCCCAGGCCTGCTCCAATGACGACAATGCGTGAGGTCACGGTGTCGGGTACAGCCCCATGGTCAGACCCGCCACCAACTGAACACCCGCAACAGCGCCGGCAACATACGGGAATGCCACCGAGTATCGATAGAGCTTTCGTGCCTCGTCAACGGTGGGGTTACGCCACTGAGCGATGACCAGCCATCCGGCGAGAACGGCATTGACAATGGCTACCGGGAGATTCACGAGGGCAAAAAGCACGGTCGAGACGCTCCACCAGATGCCAGACCACACGAGTGACCCTCGAACACCGAAGGCCACCGCGGTAGTGCGAATTCCTGCCTCGCTGTCCTCATCGATGTCTTGAATGGCGTCATAGACGTGTTTGGCCATCGACCACGCCATCAACCCAATCGCGGCCGCCCAGAGAGGGTCAGCACCGAGAGCAAAAGGCACGAAGACCAGGGGGAAGGCGTAGTCCGTGTTGGAGACCGAGTCCAGAATGGGTCGTCCTTTGAAGCGCAGCGGTGTTGCCGAGTACTGCCAGAACGAGAAGGCATACAGCCCCATCCAGAACACTGCCTCCCAGGGCAACGTGACCGCGAAATAGATAAAGAAGGGAACGTTCGTGAGGATGACTCCCCACCCGATCATCCGGGTTTCGTGGGGTTTGATTTTGGCGCCGCCATAACCACCCTTGCGGTCGTTATCCGCGTCAGTGTCCTGGTCATAGATGTCATTGATGCCATAAATCAGCAAATTGAACGGAAACGTCACCCAAATCAGGATGGGAATGATGGCCCAGGTCCAGAGTTCTCCCGCCAGCCACATACCGATGACAGTGGTCCCAATAGTGTTGACCCACAACACGGGACGAGAGATTTCAACGAGGCGGCGAATCACTTCATTACTCTAGCGGGGGCGACTTTCGGCCCCTTTACAGCTTGGGCTTCAGGGGACCTCGGTGCAGTTTGTGTTGCATCGCCTGCGCCACCGGCTTCATCTGGATCAAATCCAGGTTCACATGAGGGGGCGATTCCAGGGCGTATCGCACAACCTCCGCCACGTCCTCCGCAACAAGGGGAGCCTCAACACCCTCATAGAGAGCCTCAAAGCGCGTCGCGTCTCCACCGAAGCGATTGAGAGCGAACTCCTCGGTCTTGACCATGCCTGGCGCAATCTCCACAACCCGAAGAGGTTCGCCGGAAAGCTCCAAACGAAGTCCCACCAGCATCGAGTGCACCGCCGCCTTCGCCGCCGTATAGCCAGCACCACCCTCATAGCTAAGGAACGCTGCGGTCGAGGAGATGGTCACGATATCGGCAACCCCCAGCTCTGCAGAAGCCCTCCGCAAAGCTGGCAAGAGCGCTTTGGTGACACGTTGGACGCCCAAGACATTCACATCGAACATCTGCGCCCAATCATCAGCGTCAGCCTGGTCAATCCAGTCGATGCCCACCGCTCCACCGGCGTTATTGACCAGGGCCGAAACCCCTCCGGTGGATTCCACGTAGTCCCGCAGAGCGTCAACATCAGAATCCTGGGTGACGTCGGCAACCACGACGTCACACCCCGTGTCCGTGCGAAGTTGCTCGAGCCGGTCTGCTCGTCTCGCGAGGGCGATAACCGACCAACCGTGGTCTGTGAGGGAGCGAACCGTTGCCGCGCCAATCCCCGAACTGGCCCCCGTCACGACAGCACGTCGTGATGTGCTCTTAGACCTCACTATCGAGGCCTAAGGATCCAAGTGACACAGTCCACTCCACAATCTCGCGCTTCTGAATCACCCCGAGCCCCCAAAACGGATCAGCGTCCAGCAGTGTCTCGACCTCTGCCACCGAATCGGCCTGAAAGAGCAACAGAGCACTGGGAGTTTCGCCGCCCTCCATGCGACCGCTCGCAATCAGCCCACCCTCCCCCAAGAGGGTTGCAATGTAGTCGCGGTGGGCGGGACGGTGTTCCGCGATCACCACCGGGTCATCTGTGTATCGGTAGGTGACAGCGTAAATCGTCACAAGTGAAGTCCTACAGAGCCTTGACGGCGCTCAACACTTTGCCCAAAGAGTCTTTGGCATCGCCAAAGAGCAGGGTGGTGTTGGGCTCATAGAGCAACTCGTTCTCGATGCCGGCAAATCCTGGGCGCATGGAGCGCTTCAGGAAAACGACCTGCTGGGCTTCTCCAGCATTGAGAATGGGCATTCCAAAAATGGGGGAGCCAGGAGACGTTTTGGCGGCGGGGTTGACCACGTCGTTCGCTCCCACCACAAGGCACACATCTGCGGTCTTGAACTGAGGGTTCACCTCGTCCATTTCCTGCAACACCTCGTAGGGGACGTTGGCTTCTGCGAGCAACACGTTCATGTGTCCGGGCATACGACCGGCAACGGGGTGAATTCCAAAGACCACCTCGATGCCCTTCTCTTCGAGAGCCTTCGCCAATTCGTACATGGTGTGCTGAGCCTGGGCTACGGCGAGACCGTATCCCGGAACCACGATCACCCGTTGGGCATAACCCAGAAGAATGGCGACATCCTCAGCGGATCCCGACTTCACGGGGCGATCAGACACTTCGGCCGACCCGGCGGTAGAACCACCCTTGAACGCACCGAAGATGGTGTTGGTGACGCTTCGGCCCATGGCACTGGCCATGGCACGAGTCAGGATTGTTCCCGAGGCTCCCACGAGTGTTCCCGCAACCAACAGCAGAGTGTTGTCCAAAACCAGCCCCGAAGCAGCCACAGCCAACCCGGTCAAAGCGTTCAACAGGGAGATCACAATGGGGACGTCGGCTCCACCCACGGGGAGCACCACGAGAACACCCATCACGAGACCGACGGCCATCAAGAGGCTCGCCACCACAAAGTTCTGGTCAAGAATCACAATGACCGCCCCGGCAAGAGCCGCGATGGTCAGAATTACCATCACATATTGCTGACCTTTGAACAGCACGGGCCTGGTGGTCATCACTTCTTGGAGCTTGAGGAACGTAACGACCGATCCGGAGAACGAGACGCTTCCGACAAAGACAGTGAAGGCCACTGCCAGCAGGAAGCCGAAGGAGTCCGCGGCAAAAAGCTCAAGGAGGGCCACAATTCCTGCGGCTCCACCACCCACACCGTTGAACAACGCGACTAGCTGCGGCATCTGGGTCATCTTCACCATGCGCGAGGCGGGGATGGAGATGATGGTTCCGATTCCAATCACGATAAGAATCCAGCCGATGTTCTTCAGCTCCTCCGCGAGGAACACGGTGACAACACCCACGATGGCACCAACAGCACCAATAACGTTTCCTCGGCGGGCTGACTTCGGTGACGAAAGTCCCTTGAGAGCAAGGATGAAGGCGACAGCAGCGAAAAGGTAAAGAAGTGCCTCAACCTCTGGCGTAATGAGACTCATCGGGCTTGTCCTTCCTGGGCCTTCTTCTTGCCGGAGAACATTTCCAGCATGCGGTCTGTGACCACGAAGCCACCCACCAAGTTGACGGTGGCCATCAAGACAGCCAGAAGAGCAAGAGCGAGCATCCAGGCCGTGTCAGCGTGACCGGCAACGATGATGGACCCCACGAGGATGATGCCGTGAATGGCGTTAGCGCCCGACATCAAGGGAGTGTGCAGGGTGCTGGACACCTTGGAGACCACTTCGAATCCGACAAATACTGCCAGGACGAAATAGGTGAGAATCTTGATCTCTTCCATTACTTCTTGCCTTTCCCTGCGCTCTTAGCCGGCGCGAGAGCTTCTGCCGTGGGTTCGTGACGAATCTCGCCTGCGTGAGTGAGGCAGGCACCAGCCACAACCTCGTCGTCAAAGTCGGGCTGAACCTTCTTGTCTTTCACCATCAGCTCGAGAAGG
>JGI10211J34971_10002105_pt1 | contig 16334 bp, 11 predicted proteins | sample Etolagsediment_FD_34971 | JGI IMG/M metagenome (IMG submission 34971) | reverse complement strand
ATTAAAGCCAAAACCGAGGCCATCTGATATGCCCGCAGCGATCGCTATTACATTCTTGAGGGCCCCTCCGAGCTCTACACCTATCACATCTTGCGCTGTATAAACCCTGAAATAGTCAGTAGAAAATAGCCCTTGCAAATAAATAGAGAGCTCTTTGTTTCTGGATGCAAGGGTTACGGCTGTTGGGTGTTTATAACAGACCTCTCGAGCAAAGCTTGGACCAGAAAGGCATGCAAATCTATCACCCCAACCTTCAGGTAATACAGATGCAACTACCTGAGACATAGTCATAAGGGTTTCGTTCTCTATGCCCTTCGTCCCCACTATCAGGGGTGTCGCAGAAGAAAAAAGAGGAGATAGCTTAGTGAGGATAGTTCTGAAAAAATGAGAAGGGACAACGACAAATAAAAAATCTTTTTCTCTGCTTACCTCTTCAAATGATTGAACAGGCCTTAATGCCTTTGAAAGCGTTATCCCTGGCAAAAATGTCTCATTTATTCTTTTTTCCTTAATTTGGCTATATACATCCTCTTCCCTCACCCATAGATCCACATTAATGCCTTTAAGGGCCAAATGATTTGCTATGGTGGTACCCCAACTACCTCCGCCCACGACACCGGCTTTAACCATGTTTACCACTCTTACCTTCCCATCTAACTATTTACAGGTTTCAAGTGTTCGCACTGTCTCCACCTGAAAGAAATTGCTCTGAACCTGTGAAAGAATTGGAACTGAATAGCTATGCTTCTATTAGTCTGGCTACAGCTACAACCTTTTCAGACGTTTCGAGATTTATCAGCTTTACCCCTTGCGTATGACGCCCTATAACAGAGATATCAGATATTTTTATTCTAATGATCTTCCCATTTCCTGATAGAATCATTAATTCGTCATTCTCTGTTACCTGGTTAGCGCTCACCACAGGGCCATTTCTCTCTGATGCCTTTATTGAAAAGACACCTTTGCCACCTCTCTGCTGTGCCCTGTACTCTTTTGTGTCTGTCCTCTTTCCGTAGCCATTTTCTGTAATGGTGAGTATGGCTGCGCCCTCGTTTAAGATCTCTATGTTCACCACCTGATCTTTATCTGCAAGACGAATCCCTGTGTTTCCTGCAGCCACGCGTCCCATCGCCCTCAGGCCTTTTTCGCTGAATCGTATCGCTTTCCCTCTTTTTGTACTTAAAAAAATATCCTGCTCTCCGTTGGTTACCCTTACTCCTATTAACTCATCTCCTTCGTTTGTCTTTAAAGCAGCAATGCCTGTTAATCGAGGCCTACTATAGGCAGAAAGCTTTGTCTTTTTCACCAGACCATTCTTGGTCGCCATAACAACATACTTTCCATCCTCAAAACTCTTTATTGACAGGATAGTGGCTATATGCTCCCCTGGCTGAAGATTTAACAAATTTACGATAGCCGTCCCTTTGGCGATTCTTCCTGCTTCAGGTATCTCGTGTACCTTTCTCCAGTAAAGACGGCCGGTATTCATAAAGAAAAGAAGATAGTCATGGGTTGAGGCAACAAACATAGATACTACAAAATCCTCTTCTCTTGTCTTTGTTCCGGACACCCCCTTCCCGCCCCTTCGTTGTGCCCGATAGAGACTGATTGGGCTTCTTTTTATATAACCCGCATGACTTACTGTGATAACCATATCCTCATCTACGATCAAGTCCTCGATGTCTATGTCCTGAACATCTCTGATAATCTCAGTTCGCCGTTCGTCGCCATACCTTTTCTTGATATCCATCGTCTCCTTTTTGATGATATCTAACACAAGCGCATTATTGCTTAAGATAGCCTTAAATCTCTCAACATCTTTGATAGTGCTATGGTACTCATCGGTTATCTTGTCTCTTTCAAGACCGGTCAATCTCTGTAGTCTCATATCCAGAATAGCCCGAGCTTGTATATCTGAAAGTTGAAAATTCTGTTTAAGCCTTTCCTTGGCCTCCGATGGGGAAGAAGAAGCTCGAATCAGTTCGACAACCCTATCAAGGTGGTCTAATGCAATCTTCAGGCCTTCTAAAATGTGGGCCTTCTCCTCAGCCTTTTTTAATTCAAAGGATGTCCGGCGTGTGACTATTTCTTTTCTGTAATTTATAAAGTGTTGTATTGTCTGCTTAAGGCTTAATATCTCTGGCCTTCCATCTACAATGGCCAGCATAATAATCCCGAAGGACACCTCCATTTGTGTAAACTTATAAAGGCGATTGAGAATTATCGCCGCATTACCATCTCTTTTAATATCAATCGCCACTCTTAGCCCGTCACGGTCTGACTCATCCCGTATATCGCTTATTCCATCAATTTTTTTATTTTTAACCAACTCTCCTATGCGCTTAAGTAAATTTACCTTGTTAACTTGGTATGGTATTTCGGTTATAATTATCCGCTCTTTGGTCTCCCCTATTTTCTCTACAAATGTCCGCGCCCGAATCTTTATAATTCCTCTTCCAGTGGAATAGGCTTCTTGAATCCCTTTTTTTCCATGAATATATCCATATGTTGGAAAATCTGGGCCCGGGACATCGATCATCAGCTCTCTTAAGGTTATCTCTGGGTTATCTATAGTGTGGATAATGGCATCCGTCACCTCAGTGAGATTATGCGGTGGTATATTGGTAGCCATACCCACTGCTATGCCAGACGATCCGCTAATGAGCAAGTTCGGTATGTTGGTGGGTAATATCACTGGTTCTAACAAGGAACCATCATAATTTGCTGTAAAGTCGACTGTCTCTTTTTCCACATCTAACAGAAACTGTTCGGCTATATCCTGCATTCTTATTTCTGTGTACCTCATTGCTGCCGCTGGATCACCGTCAACTGAACCAAAATTTCCTTGGCCATCAACCAATGGATACCTCATAGCAAAGGGTTGGGCCATCCTCACAATGGTATCATAAACGGCCGCATCGCCATGAGGATGATACTTTCCAATAACATCGCCCACTACCCTGGCAGATTTTTTAAACGGTCTGTTATGATAATTTTTCAGCTGTTCCATGGCGAAAAGGACTCTCCTGTGAACCGGTTTAAGTCCGTCTCGTATGTCTGGTAGTGCCCTGCCAACAATTACACTCATGGCATATTCCAGATAAGACTTTTTCATCTCTTCTTCTATGGTAACAGTATTTGAATCTATTACCTGTAAAGGATTCATCGCATCTCCTTAATGTAAGCGTATACAGTGAACTAAAACTAAAAGTGCCTAAAGTTATAACAGACAAGATTCCTAATGTTAGGCACTTTAGGCACGTATAACCATGGCCCAAACCTGGCATGCAAGGGGTAAGCTTACTAGCTCCCGCTTAGAATTATTAAAGCAGCATTAGCTTGTTACAATCGTGTCGCGCCAGCAGGGCGGGCTTTATGCGCTTTTCTTAATTTTCTAAATGTCTAATTCTGTCACCTCTAATGCATTATTTTGAATAAACTCTCTTCTAGGTTCAACCTTATCACCCATAAGTAAGGTAAAGATCTCATCAGCAGCTATGGCATCTTCTATTGTTACCTTTACCAAACCTCTTTTGTCCGGATTCATCGTTGTCTGCCATAACTGTTCTGGATTCATCTCCCCTAATCCCTTATATCTCTGGACCGCGGTGCCCTTCTTTGCTTTATCCACCAAATATTCAACAAGCTTTTCCTTTGTCTCTATCTTTGTTTGGCCCTTTTCATCACCAACCAAAAAGAATGGGCTGTTCAGCTCTTTGAGCTCTCTGTTGAGGTTTAGTAACTTCTGAAATTCTGGTGAGGTTAAAAGTTCCCAATTAACTTTAAAATGAAATCCATTATTTTTTGGATCCTTTAATAGCAACTCATAACGATTATGTTCTTCATCAAAAATTATTTCCTCGGTAACAAAAGTCTCCTTCTCTAATTCTTTCGATAGAGAAATAGCAAGATTTTCGTCTTTTATGTGGTTTTTGTTAATCTCTTTTTGACATATGAGGTCTAAAAATCTACTGCTGTAACCTTTTTTTACCAACCTGTTCATTCTATCGAGATAATCAATCAGTGCATGGAGTAACAACCGGAGCCTTTTCCCTGTGATCTTTGTTTGTCCGTTTACCCAGATTGTTTCCTTTTCCGAAATTCTATCTATCAGATAAGAATTGTAACTATCTTCATTATGGAAATATGTTTCTTTTTTTCCGTCTTTCATTCTATAAAGAGGGGGCTTTGCAACATACAGGTGCCCTTCTTCCACGAGGTCCGGCATCTGTCGATAAAAAAAGGTTAAGAGAAGGGTTCTTATGTGTGATCCATCAACATCAGCATCTGTCATAATGATTACTTTATTATAGCGAAGCTTTAAAAGGCTGTATTCCTCTTGACCAATTCCAGTGCCTAAAGCAGAGATTATAGTCCTTATTTCCTCACTAGAAAGCATCTTATCAAAACGTGCCTTTTCGATATTAAGTATTTTCCCCCTAAGGGGCAAAATAGCCTGGAACCTTCTATCTCTGCCCTGCTTCGCCGAGCCACCAGCTGAATCTCCCTCTACCAAAAACACCTCACATCTCTCAGGCTCCTTTTCTTGGCAGTCGGCAAGTTTTCCCGGTAAAAAAGTGTCAGACAAAACCCCTTTTCTTCTTGTCAACTCTCTCGCTTTTTGTGCGGCCTCCCTTACTGCTGCTGCTTCAACAACCTTGTGTAAAATATTTTTTATTATGTGTGGATTTTCCTCAAACATAATGGTGAGTTTTTCATTAACAAGATTTTCAACTAAACCCTTTACCTCGCTGTTTCCAAGCCTACTTTTGGTTTGGCCCTCGAATTGCGCCTCCCGTAACTTAACGCTTATCACTGCAGTGATCCCCTCACGTGCATCATCACCGGTCAGTCTTATGTTTTTACCCTGTTGGCTTCCCTGGAGGTAAGAGTTTACGCTTCTCGTTAAAGCCGCCTTAAACCCAACCAGGTGACTACCACCTTCTCTTGTGTTTATATTATTAGCGAATGAAAATATTTTCTGTGTGTAAGAACGGTTATATTGAAGCGCTATTTCAATATTAACCCCATTTCTTTCTCCATTAATATAGATAGGTTTAGGGTGTATAGTGTCCTGATTTTGGTTTAAATACTCCACAAAAGATACGATACCCCCTTTATAAAAAAGTTTTTTCTCTTTATGTGTTCTATCATCGTAGATATTTATTGTTAATCCTGTATTTAAAAATGCCAGCTCCCTCATCCTTTGACGAATTATATCAAAACTAAAATCTATCGTTTCAAAGATGTCCTCATCAGGCCTAAAGTGGATGCTCGTTCCCCTTCTTTTTGTTTTTCCTATTATCTCCATCGGGCTAACGGTTACTCCCCTCTCATACCTTTGGTGATACACACTACCATTTAAATATACCTCCACTTCGAGATACTCTGAAAGTGCATTCACAACTGAAACACCAACACCGTGCAAACCGCCGGATACTTTATAGCTTTTACTATCAAACTTGCCTCCGGCATGGAGCTTGGTCATTACAACCTCAAGGGCTGGTAATTTTTCAGATTTATGTATATCTACTGGTATCCCCCTCCCATTATCTTTTACAATAATACTGTTATCGCTTAATATTTCGATATCTATTTGGTCACAGTATCCCACTAACGCTTCATCCACACTGTTGTCTACAATCTCATATAATAAGTGATGAAGTCCTTCTACTGAGGTGTTCCCAATATACATCGCTGGTCTCTTTCTAACGGCCAGCAAGTCTTTTAAAACTTTAATATTTGAGGCGGTGTACTTTTTTTTATCTGTCATCCCTTAAACCCTCATCGGCATAATTAAACCCAGAAAACCCTCGTCTTGTTCTCCGGTAATCAGGCACGGGCTTGTTTGATCTTTAATATTTAAAAAGATTATATCGCTGTCCATCGCCTGAAGTGCTTCTATAAAATATTTAGGATTAAAACCTATCTCTATTGGTTTGCCGTCGTATTTAATTTCTATTTTTTCCTCCACATCACCTAAATCAGGATTCACAGACACCATCTCTAAATAATCTGTTCCTGTCGTTAATTTTACCCCTTGGTATTGATCACCACCAATTATCATCATTCTTCTCATGGATTCTAATAAAAGGTTTCTGTTCACAGTAATAATATTTTTAGTGTCTTCTTTTTTTGGGAGGATAACGTCTTTGTAATCAGGAAATTTTGTGTCCAACAACCTTATCACAAGTAAAGCCTCTTCTTTTTTACCTACCAGATTGTTTTGTTTTAAACCGAAAATGATGTTTCCATCTTCTAAAGCAAGTTTATTTAACTCCATTAAACCTTTTTTAGGAATCATAACACCTTGTTTAATATTTATTTCCTGAAGTTTAGGTATTTTTTTATCAATCAGTGAGAGTCTATGGCCGTCTGTAGCAACCATTCTTAAAAAATCCTCTTTGTCTTTATTTACTATTTCCATAAACACACCTGATAATTTAAAACTGGCATCCTCCATGGTTATCGAGTAAATAGTTTTATTAATCATCTCAGTTAATATTTTACTGGTTATTTCTATCATTATTATACCTTCCGGCTCTGTTAAAATAGGAAATTCTTCAACAGGAAGAGATGAGAGGTTGTAATGGGCTTTATTATCGGAAATATAAATCCAGTTATTGTCTTTCTCTAGTATGTAAATATTCTTACTGGTAGTCTCTCTTGTAATATCAAGAAGTTTTTTACCAGAAATCGTTATGCTGCCAGGTTTAATGATTTCAGCAGGGTAACTATTTTGAAATCCGATCTCTAAATCGGTTGCTGATATTTCAACCCTATCTTCTTTAGTTGTTAAAAGTACTGTAGATAATATAGGCATATGACTTCTTTTTTCCAGGATCCCTTGAACACGAGATACACCTCTTAAAAGAACATCTCTATTGATTTTTATTTCCATTTCTTCTCCAGAAGTTTAACATTATATTATTATTTATATATATATTACTAATAACAATAATAAAGAAGTACCTGATTGTTTAAAAACCGTCTAATATCTTTATCTTATTACATTTTTTTACTCTATATTTTTCCTAAAATTCAACCTTTTGAAATAAGTATATGTTTGTAACTTTATACTAAATCTTACAACTTCTCATTTTAAACAATATATAATTATTTACCCCCGCACTTATATGCGGGGGGTATAAAACTTTATCTGTTTGCTTTCCTGATACCGAGTTGATCTTGTGCGATTATAAATTTACAAATATTAGTTGACCCCTCTACCATACCATAAGGAGGCGTATCCCTGTAATAACGAGCCACCGGATACTCTGTAGAGTAACCATAAGCCCCAAGAATACTCATGGCGTATCGAGAAGACTTGTAGGCAACTTCACCAGCCAGATACTTGGCTTGAGCCACTTCCATATTGTTTCCCAACATTCCCTGATCCTTTTGCCATGCTGCTCTATAGCAAGATAGCCTTGCAGCCTCAATCTCTGAGACCATCTGGGCGACCATGTCTTGATTCATTTGAAACTTCCCCACCGCCTGACCGAACTGCTCCCGCTCCATAGCATATTTAGTAACGGCCTCTAAGCAGGCTTGTGCCACACCAACGCCACCGGCGGCAGCGGAAAGACGGGAGTTAGCAAGGGAGCCAAAGAGTATCTTAACCCCATCCCCTGGTTTACCTATGATATTTTCTTTAGGGACCTTGGTGTTTTCCATGATAATTTCACCAGTTGGTGTTGCGTGTGTACCCGTCTTGTCTAAATCTGTGGTTGTGATTCCATTAAAGTTCTTAGGCTCAATCATAAAGACAGACATACCTCTCGCCTTAGCCTCCTTGTCTGTGTATGCATAAATAATGACCGCATCTGCGACACTGGCATTAGATATCCATGTCTTATAGCCATTTAACAGCCAGTAATCTCCTTTATCCTCTGCAGTAGATTTCATAGACATGACGTCGGAACCGGCGTTAGGTTCTGTCATTGCGAATGCCCCTACATACTCGGCACTCACCAACTTGGGAATATATTTCCTTTTTAACTCCTCACTGCCATAATGGTGGATGGTGAAGGCATTGCCTGTTGTCTGCATATTAATCTGAACCCTTAGTGCACTACAGCCACGGGCAATTTCCTCAGTGAGTAATATGGCTGCCAGCCAACCCATATTGTTTCCCCCGTATTCCTCAGGGATAACCGTGCCGAAAAAACCCAACTCACCCATTGGTTTGATAGCTTCTTCGTATGGAAAATGATGATTTTCTTCCCATTCATCTGCGAACGGGGCAATTTTCTCATCGACAAAATTACGAACCATATCCTTTAGCATTTGAAGTTCTTCAGACAATTCGAAATCCATATTTTTTTCCTCCTTGCTTTGGTGTTAGATTATTAAATGTCTCTATTGATCTATTTAGATAGACTTCATATGTGAGACGTGACTTTAATGTCATTCCGGTGAAAACAAAACCCATAATCAAGCTATTTTTTACCTAGCACAATAAGACGTATAGCGCGGTCTAAAAATATAAAGCAATAAACCTTTATTCAATTTGAAGTATAGAACATTAGGCTCTTATTTACAATATATTTATTACCTCTGAAGGTGACGATTGCAGTGAATTATTGAGGGTTATTTCCCGATACAAAATTTACTAAAAATGTTGTCCAATATTTCTTCCGTCGATTTATTTCCCGTTATTTCATCTAAAGCATCTTTCGCCCACAAAAGATCCGCTGCTACTATTTCCAATGGAAAACCACCTATTAAATTTTTAGATGCTTTCTCTAAAAACATAGAGGCGTTGGTCAATGTAGTTTTATGTCTTATGTTGGGCACAATAGACGTTGGATACACGTCTGTATTTCTATTAACAACCTTATTAAAGATTGCTTTGTTGAGCATTTCAAACCCTTCCCCGGTGAGGGCTGAAATAGGAACCCTGGGAAGGTTTTGAAATACAGCATCAATCTTTTTGTCACTTAATTTCGCGGGAAGATCAATTTTGTTTATAATAACTATAGTGGCCCCCTTATCGATTTTTCGCAAAAGAGTCACGTCGTGCTTATTTAAAAGTCTGCTTCGGTCGATCACCAAAAGAGTTAAATCAGCCAGGCCAAGATGCGTGTTTGTTAAATGTACACCCTTTCTTTCAACCTCTCCTCTCACCTTTCGTATACCGGCTGTATCTACCAGTTTTAAAGGAAGCCCTTCAATAGTAACAGTATATTCGAGACTATCGCGCGTTGTTCCTGGTATTGGAGTAACAATTGCCCTGTCCTCCTGTAAAAACCTATTTAAAATGCTCGATTTACCAACATTAACCTTACCGACTATAACTACGGCGGCACCCTCATGCCATATCTTTCTTTGCGTATAGGCTGCTATGAGGTTTTTAATCGGCTTTATAATCTTTTCATTGAGACGATTTGCTGTGTGTGGTTTTGTTGCTTCAGAAGGTTTTTCATCAGGAAAATCCATTAAACACTCTATGTCTGCTAGGATTTCGAGGAGCACCTGCCTAATTTCATTAATTTTTGTTTTTAATCCTCCAGTTAGCTGGCCGGCTGCCAATCTCATTGACATATCACCTTTCGCATTTATTAGGTCTATAATCGCTTCGGCCTGGGTTAAATCAATCCTCCCATTAAGGAAGGATCTGAGGGTGAATTCACCAGGCTTGGCCAGTCTGGCACCTGTTTGAAGAATTATTTGGAGCATATATGACAGGAGTGCATAACCACTGTGAGAATTGATTTCGACCACATCTTCTCGAGTATAAGAGAAAGGGGCGCGCATTACGGAAAGCAGAACTTCATCCACAGGAAGGTTTGATTTCGGGTCGATAATATGGCCGAGGTAAAGACGAAAACTATCAAATGATTTAACGGGAGACTTTGATCGAAAAATTTTCCGTGCGATATTTTCAGCGTTACACCCACTAATCCTAATTATTCCTATACCGCCCACCCCTATTGGGGTAGCTATAGCAGCAATGGTCTCCTCTTTATAATCCATGGTAGAAGAAGTAATTCGGGACTAATCATTTTGGTTTTTATCGATCTTCTTTTTGTGTGGAATAATAAACACACTCTTAAAGAAGCCTTCACCATTACTTTTTGTTAGGAGCTGAGAATCTCCTTTAAGGGCAAGATGAACTATTCTTCTGTCATGCGGGCTTATTGGATCTATCGTTACAGTTTTTTTTGTCTTTTTCGCCTTTTCGCCCATTCTCAATGCCAGTCTCTCTAAGAATTCCTCTCTTCTTTGTCTGTAATTCTCTGCATCAACAATTACCCTTACCTTTTTTTCAGATGCCTTATTTACTGCTTTATTGATAATAAACTCCAATGCCTCTAAGGTCTTACCCTTAGGCCCTATTAGGATCCCAGGGTCGTTTCCTTTTATATTTAAAACGATATTATCAACTGTTTTTCTTGCAGATATCTTTGTATCTGGGGACATTAATGAAAGTATTTTGGTGAGTATTTCTTGGGCAAACGCTGTACCGTTATCTCTCTTTGGTGTTGCCCTGATTTTAGACTTCTTGTTGCCAGTTAGACCAAAAATTCCACCAGACCTGGTTTCCAACACCTCTATATCAAGCTCTTCCTCGCTTAAATTAAAATGTTTACAGGCGGTTTCAATAGCCTCTTGCGTTGTTTTAGCTTCTATTTCTGTAGACGACATAAAATTTCCTCCTAAAATTAGCCCACTTGTTTATTAATCCTATATTGTTGAGCTATTGATAGTACGTTGTTTACTAGCCAATAAAGCACTAAGCCAGACGGAAAGTTAATAAACATAAACGTAAATACGATTGGCAGAAGCATCATCATCTTAGCTTGTGTGGGATCCCCTGTGGTTGGCGTCATTTTCTGCTGGAGAAACATGGATGCCCCCATTATGAGGGTTAACACAGGGATGCCGTAGGGGGGAGCCATAAAAGGAATTTGGAAGGGAAAGGAGAAAAGCCTGTCAGGCGCAGAGAGATCTTTAATCCATAGAAAAAAAGGAGCATGTCGTAACTCAATTGAGTTCGGTAAGACTCGAAAAAGGGCGAAAAAAACAGGAATCTGGACTATCATAGGCAAACAACCCCCCATAGGGTTAATTTTATAGGTTTTATAAAGACCCATGAGCTGTTTCTGCATTTCTTGCTTATTTCCTTTATATTTCTCCCGTATTTTGGCCATCATGGGTTGCAGTTTCCTCATTTCTTTCATAGATTTATAGCTTTTATGAGTGAGAGGCCAAAACAGTATTTTGATGATAATAGTGAGCACTATAATTGAAAGACCATAATTAAACAGGTATTTATTGAAAAAGCGGAGAGTAACCAGAAGGGGTTTGGCGATAATATCAAACCATCCAAAGTTGATAGCCTTTTCGAGGTTTTTGTTCAGGGCCTTTAGTATGTAGAGATCCCTGGGTCCAAAATAGAGGGTAAAATTTTCCGTTGTATTCTGGCCCTGGCCGAGGTTGAGTGAAGGGGTTATATACGATATTTTTATCTCGTCATCAGATAGAATGTTGCTTTTTGCAGTTGATTTTCTACTCTTTTCATCGACGATAGCGGCCAAAAAATACGGCTCTTCACGGGCAATCCAGGATATTTTTCCAAGAAATTGCTTATCTTTTAGTTTTCCAACTTTAACCTCTTTTAATTTATCGCCAAGAAGCAGGGCCATGCCCTCAAAGGCGCCATAGCCCTTTTTTGCCTTTTTAGGAAGATGGAACAAATTTAATGAAAGGGCATCATCAATAAGGTATTCAGATCTATTGTTTACATATACTGACAGATCGATTTTGTAATTGTCGTCATAAAAAATAAACCTTGTTTGTATCTCTGTTCCTTCAGGGGATTCCCGCGTATAAATAAGCTCCTTGGGCTGCTCGCCCGGCCTGATAACAATTTCTTTGCGGTTTACCTTATAGGCAGCCCAGTTGATATTGGGTATATTTTTCCCAGAGAAACCGAGATTAAACCCGCATCCGCTCTTGTTTTTAACATGGATTAATTCTTTTAAGGGAGCGTTTTTTTCAAGCGTTGATCGATATTTTTTTAGTTTAAAACTTTTAATGAGAGGGCCGGACCCAGAAAAGACAGCTATATAAAGATCTGTTTCGACGGTGATATCTCCGGTATCTCTTCCCGTCTCTAACATAAGATCCCGCTTTGGGCCTTTGGGCATCGGACTATCTGCTAAAACGGGTCGAGAGTGATCTTTTTGTTGGCCCTGCTCTTCTTTGGATATTGACTGTTTATCGGTTGGTGTTTCCGTTGGTTTTGGGCCAAACAAAACGGACCACACGAGGAAAACAAGGAAAGACAGACCTAAAGCCAACAAAGTTTTTTTATCCATAAATAAATTCCCACTCTAAAATAAAGTAAATTATAATATAATGATAAAATTATCAACCCGTGCTGCTTGATTGACAAATAAAACGCTCAATAATGTTATCAACGCTCAAAAATGCTATTAAACGGATGCTTGCCCTGTTAGCATGTGTCTGGTGAGGACGCTATGGAGATACGCGGAGAGGAAATGTGTCCTTCACGTGGGGCATACAGTTACACCTATAATTCTAACTGGGCTTACTTGAGAGGATCATAGCCCCCCGGATGAAAGGGGTGGCACTTAAGGATCCTAATTAAAGCGAGGAATCCTCCTTTTATTATACCGTATTTATCAATGGCAAGGGAGGCGTAGGTAGAACAGGTAGGCATAAAGCGGCAAGAGGATGGCATAAAGGGTGATACTAGTACCTGATAAAGTTTAATGAGTGAAATTATGTAAGCTCGAGGCTTAAAAGAAAGGACCATCATTTTTTAGCAGTAAGTTTCCTAATTCCTCTTGTACCTTAAAAAAGGCGAACGTATTATTTTGTTTTAAAGCAGTAATTAAAAGATCATATCCTTTTGGAATTTGTTGCTTGTTTAGCCTAAAGAATTCTCTTATCAACCGCTTAATCCTGTTTCTTTTTACTGCATTTCCAATCCTTTTGCTGACCGTTATACCTAATCTGGTAATGNCCCCCCTATTTTCTCTTATAATAACAACAAANTTTTTTGTATAATAGCGTCTCCCATAAAGCTTTAAAGAAATGAACTCCCTCTTTTTTAATATTCGCTCCTCTCGTTTAAAAGAAAATAATCCCATCTTAAAGGCTTGTCGCTAAAATATGGGCACAACCTAACCCTTATAAAACACTGCCACGCATGATAGTCACACAGATAGTCTTTTTCGGCCTTTTGCCCTCCTCCTTCTTATCACGTTTCTGCCACCCTTACTGCTCATTCTGGCTCGAAACCCGTGCGTACGAGATCTCTTTATGTTGCTTGGTTGAAATGTTCGTTTCATAAATTAATGTGCTTTCGTTAAAAAATGGATCACTTTAATAATCATAGGTTATGTGAGTTGTCAAGATAAAAGAGACATGTAATATTTTATATTTGATAAATTGTGTAAAATTAATTATGTATAATAGGTTAAAAATTAAAATTATGGAAAGGAGACTTAATGCTATTAGACCCTATAATTGGTTTATTCTCCAACGATCTTGCCATTGACTTGGGTACGGCCAATACATTGGTGTACGTAAAGGGCAAAGGAATCGTCTTAAATGAACCTTCTGTAGTAGCGATAAGAAAGGGAGAACGTGGGGGAAACAAGGTATTAGCGGTAGGAAAAGAGGCAAAAATAATGCTGGGGCGAACACCCGGAGATATTGTAGCAACGAGACCAATGAAAGATGGGGTCATTGCCGATTTTGACATCACCGAAACCATGCTCAGATATTTCATTAGACAAGTTCATAATAGAAGATCTCTTGTGAGGCCCCGGATAATTATATCTATTCCTTCGGGTATAACTCAGGTCGAAAAGAGGGCAGTCCGTGAATCTGCAGAGTCTGCTGGGGCCAGAGAAGTTTTTTTAATTGAGGAACCTATGGCTGCGGCCATGGGCGCGGACTTACCCATAACTGAGCCAACGAGCAATTTAGTTGTTGATATAGGGGCAGGGACCACGGAAGTGGCTGTTATTTCCTTGGCAGGGACTGTCTATTCACGTTCAGTAAGAGTGGCTGGTGATAAGATGGACGAGGCTATCCTGCAGCACATCAAAAGAAAATATAATCTTTTGATTGGTCCTCAAACAGCGGAATTAATCAAAGTCACCGTTGGAAATGCGTATCCGACTGAAGAGGCGGAGTGCATAGAAGTGAAGGGCAGAGACCTTGTTACGGGCATACCAAAGATACTCACCATAGACTCTGAGGAGGTTAGAAAGGCGATATCTGAACAGGTAGATGCAATTATTGAAACAGTAAGAATTGCTTTAGAGCAGACTCCACCTGAATTATCTGCTGATGTGGTAGATAAAGGAATTGTGTTAACTGGCGGCGGCGCACTACTAAAAAATATCGATGTCTTGCTTCGCGAGGAGACACGTCTGCCAATAACTATCACGGATGATCCGCTCACCACAGTTGTTATAGGGGCAGGAAAGCTCTTGGATAATCTATCGATTTTAAGAGAGGTTACAGTCAAGTAATCAAAACGTTTAGGTTTACAACAATTGACCATTTTTTTAGAGCATAGAGCAAAATGGATTTCATATATTTTTATTCTCTTATCCCTTATCCTGTTATCTTTCAGTATTGGAAAGGGACGAGAATGGAATCCTGCAGAAAAGCTTGCGATTGAGATTACTGCCCCCTTTCAAAAAATTTTCATCGGAACAATATCTACAGCAAGGGATATATGGAAGGATTATTTTTTCTTAGTCGAGACACGTCAAGAGAACTTGCGCCTTAACAAAAAGATAAACCTCCTCGAGACAGAAAACAGCAGGTATCAAGAGCTATTGTTGACTAACCAGCGCCTGCAGCAACTTCTAAAATTCCAAGAAAACACCGACGAAACCTTTTTGCCAGCGAGGGTGATTGGGTGGAATTCAAGCGTATTGTTTAAATCCATAATTATTGGGAGAGGGGAAAACGACGGACTTAAGATAAACATGCCGGTGGTTAATTCAAAAGGAGTTGTGGGAAGGACGGTTTCTGTCTCATCTAATTACGCACAGGTATTATTGGTTACAGATCAAAACAGTGCTGTTGATGGATTGGTTCAGAGATCAAGATGCAGAGGCATGCTTAAAGGAAGAGGATTGAGTAAATGCTCCTTTGATTACGTAATAAAGGCGTGTGATATAGAAACAGATGATACAATTGTTACCTCAGGATTGGGGAGAGCGTTTCCCAAGGGTCTTTACCTGGGCACAGTGAAACAGATAGATGATTCCCCTGATAAGCTGTTTAAGGATGTCATGGTAGTTTCAGCTGTAGATTTCTCAAAATTGGAAGAGGTTCTCGTAATTTTGAGATCAGGTTTTATACCAGGGGCACACGTGAATGATTGACGATTTAAGGAGCGGACCCATTTTTGAAAAAAAATTTATATTCCATTCGATAGAGAATCGGGAATCTAACATTCACGACCCTGAGCGCGTCGATTCATTGGTTTGATGACACACTTGTTTTCTCCATTCGGCCCGAGCCGTTCGACCTAGAGGCCTTTCGGCCCCGAGCTCAAGGCCGAGGGGCTCTCGACAGGCTCATGGCCGAGGGCAGAACTTAGTGTTGCGCAAGCAACATTGCTGAAACAAACACTCAAGTACATTACCCTATTTGCGGATTGAAGGACTACGGTATTGGATTGAAGAGCGCTAAATTTTTAAAGTTATGGAAAGAGGACAGGATATTTTTTTATCCTTTAATCTGGTTGACATGTGGTTTTTTTGTAATTTTAAAGGGAAGCATAAACCATTTTTTAAGGATCGAATGGTTAAGTCTTGATATCATTCCTATCTTCCTCATATATCTTGTTGCAAAAGATCAAGATTATAAGGCGAGTTGCCTTGCTTTTTTCATGGGGATATTGACAGACATGTTTTCTCCATGTCAGCTTGGTTTATTTGCTTTTACATATTCCGCTATTCTTCTTGGAGTTACTCAGTGTCGACGCTTTTTAGATCTCAACAATATCAAGACCTCGATGTTATTGGTGGTCTTTTTTCTTTTGGCTAAGTGGTTGTTTCTCCTGATTATAGTGAGATTTTTCCCTATAAGGCAATTTATCGCCTGGACTCCATTTATTTTAGTATCCGTTTCTGTTGTAATAACGAGCCTGATTACCCCACTTTTATTTTATTTTCTCGATCTGCTAAGAGGAAAAGAGGGCCAAGATAGCGCCCAAAAAGGATCTCTGGCCTATTTATAGCTATTTTTGAGGGATAATTTATGATATGGCGTTCCAAAATTAATCCTATAGAGGCTGAAATATATCAAAAGAGACTAAAAAAGCTGAC